>Ga0099364_10000126_pt1 | contig 124348 bp, 119 predicted proteins | sample TergutTh196P3_FD_73070 | JGI IMG/M metagenome (GOLD analysis project Ga0099364, IMG submission 73070) | Microcerotermes parvus P3 segment gut microbial communities from Pointe-Noire, Republic of the Congo - Th196 P3 | ecosystem: Host-associated > Arthropoda: Insects > Digestive system > Gut ...
TATCACAATTACCCGGTGCAATTAAGGCGGGATATTTTTGATGAAATGATACGGGGAGCATTGGACGGGGACTATGGGCAGGTCTTTTTCGAAATAGGTATGGTTTGGAGGCCTAATGCCATTGACTCTGATGCCCAGTATATAGGCCGGGTAGGCTCTACTCCTACAGGGCAGTATTCTGCAGTTGTAACCAGAGATGAGTATACCGGAGAGATATATATCCGCTCATCTACCGCCATAGATGGCTTGATGGATCACATAAACGGACCAAACGCGAGGCAGGACAGGATAATGACCCCAAACATTATCCAAAGAGGGGGCGTTGATAACCAAATCGTTTTGATGTCGGTTCCAATTATCAGCAGAACTACCAATCAGGTTGTGGGCATGCTTTCCTGTAACCTGGACCTTGTTGCCGCACAGCCATCGGTAATGCAGATAATGGCAGAGCATCCCAGTATTGCCGCAATGTCAATTTACGCCAATAACGGGTATATCATAGCCAGCTATATCCCTGAAAACGTCGGCCATTTGCTGCATGAAGTACCCACCATGTTTGGCGACAACCTTGATGAAGTCCGGCGTATTGTAGCTAATGGGGGGAACCTATTAATTGATGGTTATTCGTCTGTCCTTGGTTCCGCTACGAAAATTGACCTTAGCTCCTTTGCCATTGGCGATTCTGATGCGACATGGACAGTCATGCTTGCCATGGCCGAATCGACCATCATGGAGCCAGTGCGTGACATGACCACCTTTGCCGTCATCATTGCGTTGATAGTAATAGTGATTGGTTCGGTAGTGGCCTTCTTTGTATACAGTGCAATGACCAAACCCATAGTAACGGTCACGGAAACCCTTAAAGATATTTCGGAAGGCGACGGAGACCTGACCCAAACCATAAACGTCGATTCCAAAGACGAACTCAATGAAATGGCCCGCTACTTTAACCTGACCCTGGAGAAGATCAAGATCATGGTCAGGCACGTCATGAACGAGACCAAGGTTATTAGCGATGTGAGTTCTTCTTTAGCTAACGACATGAGCGAAACTGCGGCGGCAATGAACGAGATCACCGCCAATATCCAGAGCATCAAGGGCCGGATGCTCAACCAGAGCGCATCGGTCACAGAAACCAATGCCACCATGGAACAGATAACGCTGAACATCAACAAGCTAAACGACCATGTGGAGAAGCAGAGTTCCAGCGTCTCCCAGTCCTCGTCGTCCATCGAGGAAATGCTTGCAAACATCCAGTCGGTTACGGCGACCTTGGTTAAAAACGGAGAGAACGTGGAAAAGCTTACCGAGGCATCAGAGGTGGGCCGCACGGGCTTACAGGATGTAGCTTCGGACATTCAGGAAATTTCCCGCGAATCCGAAGGCCTTTTGGAGATCAACGCCGTGATGGAGGGTATCGCCAGCCAGACGAACCTATTGAGCATGAACGCGGCCATCGAGGCGGCCCACGCCGGCGAGGCGGGCAAGGGTTTTGCCGTTGTCGCCGACGAGATTCGCAAACTGGCGGAGAACTCCAGCGAGCAGTCCAAGACGATAAGCACCGTACTAAAGAAGATAAAAGGTTCCATCGACAAGATCATGGCTTCCACGGACAATGTGCTTGAGAGGTTCGAGGCCATTGATACAAGTGTCAGAACCGTGGCTGAGCAGGAAGAAAACATCCGCAACTCCATGGAGGAGCAGGGACATGGTTCTAAGCAGATCCTTGAGGCCGTTGGCCAATTAAACGAGATCACCCAGCAGGTAAAGGGCGGCTCGTTGGAGATGCTTGAGGGGGCCAGGGAAGTGATGCGGGAAACCGACAACCTAGAGAAGTCAACCCAGGAGATAACCGGGGGCATGAACGAGATGGCCAGCGGGGTGGATCAGGTCAACACGGCTGTGAACAATATCAACGAATTAACCAACAAGAACCGCGATACTGCTGCCGCATTAATGAAGGAAGTTTCAAAGTTCAAGATAGCTTGATAATGCCGCTCTGCGCGTTTACATTCTGAACTCTTTGCCCAGGTAGATCTTCCGGACCATTTTGTCCGCCAGGATTTCGTCCCGGGTGCCTCGGGCGACAATGACGCCTTCGTTGATGATAAAGGCCTCGGTGGTAATTTCCAGGGTGTCCCTTACATTGTGGTCGGTGATTAGTATGCCTATGCCTTTATTCGCAAGGCGGCGTACGATCTGTTTGATTTCGTAAACCGCTATGGGGTCTATCCCGGCAAAAGGCTCATCCAGGAGCAGAAACTTTGGCTCGGTGGCCAGGGAGCGGGCAATTTCTGTACGCCGCCTTTCACCCCCGGACAGGGTATAGCCCAGTTGCTTTCTGATCCGCCCAATGCCGAATTCGTCCAGAAGGGCTTCCAGGCGTTCTTCCATTTGAATCTTGGTGATATCTTTTCGGCTTTCCAGAATGGCCCAGATATTCTGTTCGACGGTAAGTTTTCTAAAGATGGAAGCCTCTTGCGGAAGATAGGCAATGCCCTCCCTGGCCCGGCGGTACATGGGCAGGGGGGTAATGTCAACATTGTCCAGGTTAACCACGCCGTGGTTGGGCTTGTAAAAACCAACAATCATATAGAAGATGGTAGTCTTTCCCGCGCCGTTGGGTCCCAAAAGGCCGGCAATTTCCCCATTTTGCATGGAAAAATTAACCCCCCGGACTACTTCCTTTGGGCCAAACCTTTTCCGTAGTCCCTCTACCGACAATGTGTGAAGGCCGGCATTTGCAGCCGGAGTGACGATTGGAGCAGAGATCTTGCTCTCTCTGCTTCTAAGTTCGCTGCGAATTCTTTCTGCTCTTAATATTAAAGAATTTTCTACTGCCATCTTAGTTTCTTAAAGAACCGCTCACGTCCCCTTCCATGATAACATCATCGGTATCCAGATCCACCCTGATCCTTTCGGCACGGAATTCATCGTCGTTCTTAAAAACAACGGGAAAGCCGGAAAGAAACAGCATCTTTTCCGGGCGTTGGTATACGGCATGCTCGGAACGGCAGATAAGATTTTCCCGGAAAAGCCGGACAGAAATTTGAAAAACGGCTATTTCCTCAATGTCGTCATACTCTATAAACCGGCTCCTGGCGATAAGTTCGTTGTCCCTGTCCTCCAGGGTGGAATTTCCTTCCAGGCGCGCTATCTTTAAGGTCCGGTCGTAGCGGATGCGGTCGGCCAGGAAGAAAATGTTTTTATCTTCATCGAAACCCTGTACATTGCCTACGCAATCGACAAATCTATTGTCGTTGCCGTGAATTTCGATCTGGTCTGCCTGAAGCAAAAGCGAGTCGGACTTGACTTCCGCATTTCCGGTAAGTATCGTAACTTCCCTGCCCGTGGCCCTTCCCCCGGACATGCGGTCGGCCCTGAAATGAAAGGTGTCCCCCCAAAGGCTGCTAAAAGAGAAAATAAATAAAAGGGCCAATAGTTGAAGCTTCAATTGCTGATCCTTCGCGGGGGAAGAGGCTGCCTTGGTTCCGTTCCGGTCCATTCCGCTGCCGCCGCGTCCCCATTTAAGCTTTCTTCGGCTGTCTCATCAGGGTCTTCTTCGTCATCATCTTCCTCAACAAATACGCCCTGCACTTCTCCGGTAAAGGCCCATTCCCGGCTGCGGGCATATACGGAAAAGCCCCGGCCTGTGAAGTTGGTTCCGTCCGAGCGCCCTATTTCCACTTCCGTATCATCCCTGCCGAAAAGAAACCTTTCTTCGTCTCTCCATTCAAGCTCAATGGTTGTAATTCTTATATCTTCGGATTCTATGTTGATTATGACTCCGCTGCTCATGGCCACATCTCCGGATTCCAGCTGCACTACCGCCGCCCCGGCGCTGCCTTCGGCATTAACGGTTCCTTCCCAGTCTTCCAGTTGTTCAAAAGTAAAGTTCCTAAGTTCCATGATCTGCAGATCTTCCCAGCGCTCCGCAAGTTCCGCCGCGAAACGTACCTGCGGATCGCCGCCCAGCACCCGTATATACTCAATATCTTCCATTACAATATCGGGCCTGTTTGGCCCGGTGTCCCCGCTGGGGCCGTAGTCAAAGGAACAGCTTGCAAATAAGAAGAGAGCAATTAACAATGAGAAGTAAGCTATTGCCTGTCTGCTGATAACTGATAATTGATACCTGTTACCTGCTAACTGTTCACTGTTCACTGTTCACTCCTCACTCCTCACTGTTAACTTCTCCCTTCTACCTGTTCTTTGCGGCCATGATGAAGTCCCGGAACAGAGGACTTGCGGCAGTTGGCTTGGATTTGAACTCCGGATGGAACTGCACTCCAAGTCCCCAGGGGTGATTCGGCCACTCCACACATTCAACAATGTCATTTTCGGGGTTAATTGACCCTATTACAAGCCCCGAACCGGTCATTTCCTGGCGGTAGCGGTTGGAGAATTCATAACGGTGCCTGTAACGCTCCGAAACGATCCCCTCTCCGTAGGCGGCAAAAAACCTGGTCCCGCCTTCCGCCCTAGATCCGTACTTCCCAAGGCGCCAGAGCGGTTTTTTGCCCTCTGCCTGTTCCGCTATGTGGCTTACCACCGGATGCCCCGCTTCCCTGTTAAACTCCGTGGAATCAGCATCCTCCCAGCCCAAAATGTTTCTGCCCCATTCAATGAGCATAATATGCATTCCCAGGGAGATGCCAAAGTAGGGGATCTTGTTTTCCCTGGCCCAGGCCGCAGCCTTGACCATTCCCCCGATCCCCCGCTTTCCGAAGCCGCCTGGAACTAAAAGGCCGTCCACTCCGCCTTCGAATACAGCCTCTACCGCTTCCGCCTCCTCAAGCCGGGTAGAGGCGATCTTAAGCAGCTCCACCTCAACACCGCACTCCAGGCTCGCATGAAAAAGGGCATCGTAGACCGATTTGTACGCATCGTGGAGCTCTATGTACTTCCCCACGATAGCAATGCGCAGCTTCCCTTTTCTAGAGGCAAAGCGCTCCATCACGGCCTTCCACGGGCCTATATCGGCCTGGCGGGCTTCAAGTCCCAGTTTTTTCAGTACCACCTGATCCAGTTTTTGCTCGTAAAACATTAGGGGTACTTCATAAATTGTAGTGTCTAGGTCTGTAGAAGTAAAGACAGAGTCGTTTTCCACATTTGTGAACTGGGCGATTTTGCGCCGGGTTGCTTCATCAAGCATAAGCGGGGCCCGGCAGATAAGAAGGTCCGGCTGAATCCCCGTTTCCTGCATTGACTTAACCGAGTGCTGGGTGGGTTTGGTTTTAAGTTCCCCCCCGCCGACTTCCGGGACCAAAGTCAGGTGTGCCGAGATGGCATTACCCCGGCCTGATTCGTGGATGAGCTGGCGGGCCGCTTCCAGAAAGGGGATGGACTCAATATCCCCCACGGTGCCGCCTATTTCCACAATAACGATGTCCGTATCCGGCTCCTCATTCGCCACTGCCATGATGCGGGACTTTATTTCGTCGGTAATGTGGGGGATAACCTGGACACAGCGGCCCAGATAGCGGCCCTCCCGCTCCTTGCGGATCACCGAATCGTAAACCTGGCCGGTGGTTATGGAATTCGCCTGGGAAAGGGGCCCAGAGGTAAAATGGGCATAGTTTCCCAGGTCCTGGTCGGTTTCAGCTCCGTCGTCGGTAACGTATACCTCGCCGTGCTGGTAAGGGCTCATGTTGCCCGCATCCACGTTTATGTAGGGGTCGCATTTTACCATTCTGACGTTAAGGCCCCGGCTTTCCAGCAGGGCCCCCAAAGAAGATGCCGCAACACCCTTCCCAAGGCTGGAACACACCCCGCCCGAGAAGAAAATTAACTTGCTCATATTACTTTACTTTAGGAGTTTGCGTCGAATTTTTCTAGCCAGTCCTGGATGGCCTTTATAAGATCATCTGCCTGTTTAAGAAAGGCCTCGTTATTGGCCAGTACGCCTGACAGGTCTCCGGCCTTGGCCATTGTTTCCAGTTTTATGGCCGCCTGTCTTGTTTCTTCCGCGCCAATGTTTGCGCATGTTCCCTTTACGCCGTGTACGGTGACGGCGTAATCCTTCAGCGTTTCAGCCGATACATTACGCAGTTGGTCTAAAGATGCGGGCACATTGGTGGCGAAGGAACGCAGAACGGTCAGGAAAATTTCTTCGTCATCATCGTAGAGGTCAAGTCCTTTTGTCGAATCCACGCCGGGTATTTCAATACGCATCCTTCATAATACCCAAATTACTGTGATCTGGTCAATCAACAATCTCAAGCCTTAGCTTTTTGTAAGCTCTCTTTCCACTTCCTCAAGGCGTTTTTTCAGGGCGGCTATTGTACGTTCCAGGCGGGCCTTTTCCTTTTCCAGTCCTGGGCGTGGATCGTCTAGCAAAAAGCCTTCTTCTTTGCCAGAGGGGGGCGTTTTTTGGCGCAGGGCGAGCTTAACCGTATCAGGGCTTTTGCCTTTCAGCAGCAGCTCTTCTGCGCCAAGGCGTTTTTCCTCATTTGTGATGCCTGCCAAAAAACGCATATTGTCGGCTCCCGTTTCGGGGCTAAGGTCGTACTGGTACATTTTAACCGCGAGTTTTGCGGCCTGCCTTGGGATACATAAAACCCTGTCGATGTAGTCCTCGTAGCGGCCCCCTATGGCGATGCAAAGATCGCTGGCCTTAATCAGAAGCCGGCCCAGTTCTTTTACCAGGCTGCCGTTTTCCGCAAGGTATTTCTTTCGGATTGTGTCGGTTAAATCCTCCAAGTCCTTGGAGCCGGAGAAAAGGTTCTTGTAGACCGCCTTAGCTTCGGCCTTTTCCAAAAGCCTGTGAAGTATGGCCCAGAATTCAGCCGTGTGGGCCTTTGAGGAAAGCTTTCCGCCCCTTTCGCAGGCGTGCAGGTGGTGGGCATATTCATGAATGGCGGTGTATATAAGGAGGTTATCGTCGCTTTCCTTAGAGGCTCCCTCAGAGGCTCCCTGGGAGCCTTTAACATAATTTCTTCTTGTAAAGTTCCGGTTGTGGATAATTATTTCCCGGCTATCGGGCTTGTAAAGGCCGTTTACCCTGTTGCTGCGCTTGCCGGAAAAAATAACGGAAAAATCCAAAGGAGCGTCTTCCAAAGAAAGCAGTTTTTTCTTTACCTGATCCTGATTCATATTTTTACCCCAAAGCGCCCATCTTTTCTAGGACCAGTACCGAGGCAGCCACGCAGGCGGTCTCGGTACGCAGGGCGCGGTTGCCCATGGAAAGGCGCAGAAAGCCGGCCGCCTCAAGCAGATCCCGCTCCCTGTCCGACCAGCCCCTCTCGCAGCCCACCGCCAGAACCACGGACTGGCCCATGGCCGAAAGCAGGGCAAGGGCGCCTTCGCTGCGCACATTGTCCAGGGCTAAAAGCAGGGGGCTCTTGGAAAAAGGGCCGGTGGAAGAAGCCTCCCAGGGCCGCTCCCCCAGCCAGTCTTCCAGGCGGCCGTAGAGCGACAGGGCCGGCAGCCGGGTGTCCCTGGCCTGGACGGCCCCTTCGATCATGGCGGCCCTGGCTCCGCCGTCTTTAAAGAGCTTTGTATCCCGGTAACTTTTCTCCCCAAGCTCTGTCCCGATAATGTCCACCGCCGCAAGGCCCAGGTTGGAAAGGTCCCTTAAAAGCCGCCTTATCTGTATGGGCCGGGGAAATCCCACGGCTATGCGGACAGGCTGGCGTTTCGGCGCATCTTCCTGCAGATCCAGCGAATAAAACAGGGCCCCGTCAAACCTGATGCTTTCAATGCGGCCCTGGCCCAGGTTTCCGTCCAGAACCCCCGCCTCAAAGCTGTCCCCGGGCTTTTTATGCAGCACCTTTAAAAGATGCAATGTGCGCTCGTCCCGCCTGGACAGGGGCTTGCCCAGCTCCGCGGGCTCAAAAAGGATAATATTCACTTTTGCTCCTTGGCATCGAAGGCAAAACAGTGGCTCCCCGAAGAAATAAAAACCTCCATGGAGGGCAGATTCCTGCACTTTAAGCCGAAAAGCAGGCAGGCACGGGGAAAGGCCAGATCCCAGGTAATCTTGAAGTGTCTGCACCGGAAGCAGTCCGGAGCGCGGTCAGGTATTTCTGGTTCCCTTCTGGATTTCCTTTTCATCTGTATTTGACAGCTTAACTCTCTTTCGGCTATTCTATCAACAATGAAAAAGCTCACCGGTGTTTCAGTGTCGTCAGGAATAGTCATAGGAACCGCATTCCTTTATGCGGAAAAGGATTTTCCGGAAGTCTCGCGTATGGATATCCAGGAGGACCAGGTGGAAGGAGAGCTCAGACGCTTTGGGATTGCCTGCCAGGAGGCGGCTGAGGATATCCGTGGCCTGCACGAAAGGGCGAGCCGGGAGATGAGCAAGGAGTACGCTGATATTTTTGCCGCCCATTTAATGATGATCGAGGATGTGGATTTTCAGGATCAGATTATCGAGCGGCTTAAAGAGACAAAGGAAAATATTGAGTGGGTGGTATACGATATCAGCCGCCAGATGATGCAGACCATGCTCTCTTCGTCAAATGCGTCTTTCAGGGAGCGGGCGGTAGACATCAACGATGTTTCCCGCCGGGTCTTGAGCAAGCTGATCCCCGTTAAAAGGCCATCCATATCGGAACTTGATCGCGATGTCGTTTTGGTGGTTAACGATCTTCTCCCTTCGGAGGTTTTGACAATGAACAGGGAGCGTGTAAAGGGAATTGCCATGGACATGGGAGGCCCCACATCCCATACTGCTATCCTTGCCCGGGCTTTTAATATTCCGGCTGTTCTGGGCCTGTCAAGCGCCACGACCGAGATTTCCAACGGAGATACCCTGGTTCTGGATGCCACCGGCGGCGATGTTTACATCAATCCTGATAAAAAGGAACTGGGGAAATGGGAGCGCGCCAGGGCCGGACACAATAAAAAGCTTGATGAGTTTTCGCTTGTCCGCGAGCTTCCGGCGGAAACCAAAGACGGAAAGCGGGTTTTGCTTAAAGCCAACATAGGAGTTCCGGAAGAAGCCGAAACGCTTCTGGATTTCGGGGCGGAGGGCGTCGGCCTTTTCCGCTCGGAGTTTCTCTTTCTTAACCCGGGCAAAGCCGCCGACGAGGAGCAGCAGTTCTCTTCCTACAACCAGGTTCTAAAGGCCATGGGCAATCTGCCTGTTACCATTCGTACCATGGATATCGGCGGCGACAAGATACTGCCCGGCTTTACCGACGTGTCGGAAAAGAATCCCCTTTTGGGCTGGCGGGCCATACGCTTTTCCCTTTCCATGCCGGATGTTTTTAAAACCCAGCTCCGGGCCATACTTCGTTCCAGCGTTAACGGCAATGTCAAGATCATGTTTCCCCTGATTTCCGGAATTGAGGAACTGGAGCAGGCCCTTGTCCTGCTTGAGGAAGCAAAAAAAGAGTTAAAGAAAAAGAAGCAGCCCTTTTCAGAAAATATCGAAGTGGGAACCATGATCGAAGTCCCCTCTGCGGCCTTGACTGCGGACATTCTGGCCCAGCGCTCTGACTTTTTTTCCATAGGAACCAACGACCTTGTCCAGTATTCCCTGGCCGTTGACCGGGGAAACGAGAAGGTGAGTTATCTGGCCCAGACTCTGCATCCGGCCATACTCCGTCTTTTAAAGAACACCATAGACGCGGCCCACGCAAAGGGCATCAAGGCCGCCATGTGCGGGGAAATGGCAGGCGATCCCGGCCTTGCGGCCCTGCTTTTGGGGCTGAACCTGGACGAGTTCAGCATGGCCGCCTCGTCAATTCCACTTGTAAAGCAGGCCGTCAGGGAGCTTTCCTTTGGCGCCTGCCAGAAACTCGCGGCGGAACTTTTGAAAGGCAGCTCGTCCATAGAGAACAGGGCCTTTCTAAAAGCCTGGACAGCCGAAAACCTCCCAAGGGAATGAGCGTTCTGCCGGTAGTTGCCCTGGCGGGCCGTCCCAATGTGGGAAAGTCAACCCTCTTTAACCGGCTGCTCCGCCGAAGACGTTCCATCACAGACCCCACGCCGGGTGTAACCCGTGACGCGGTGGCGGCGGACACGGTCATTGCAGGAAGGCCCCTGCGGCTTGTTGACACCGGCGGTTTTAAGCTGGACCGGGACAGGGACTCGGCGGAAGGAGTTTTGGAAAGGTCGGTTGTGGAAAAGACACTGGAAGTTCTGGACAAGGCGGATTTGATAGTCCTTCTTTTTGAGGCCGGGGAGCTTAAGGGTGAGGATGAGGAGTTCATCGAGCTGTTAAGGCCCTATCAGCAAAAGCTAATCGCGGCGGTAAATAAAACCGAAGGAGGCCGGCGGGAAGCGGAGGCATGGAACCTGCTTTCATACGGTTTTGAAAAGGTGTTAATGATTTCCGCCGAGCACGGGGACAATGTCGGCGATCTGGAGGAGGCCATTGTCAGCCGCCTGACCAACTGGAAAGAAAAAACCGTAAGTCCTGTTAAGCCGGAGGAAACCTGCATACGCATCGCCCTTCTTGGCAAGCCAAACACGGGGAAGTCCACCTTGAGCAACAGGCTTACCGCTTCAACGGCTTCTATCGTAAGTGAAGTCCCAGGCACGACAAGGGATGTGGTGGAAGGGGCCTTTGTCTGGAAGAAGCAAAACTTCCAGGTACTGGATACGGCTGGCATTAGGCGCAAAGCAAGGGTAAGCGAAAACATCGAATACTACTCGGTGAACCGCGCCATAAAAACCATCAGCCAGGCGGACATAGTTTTCCTCGTCATAGATGCCCAGGAGGGCCTTACCGATCAGGACAAGAAGATAGCGGCCCTGGCCCACGACAAGGGCCGGGGGCTGATCCTGGCACTGAACAAGTGGGACACCATGCCCGCCGTGAAAAATACCTTTGAGGCTGTGCGGGACAGGATTCACTTTCTTTTTGGCCAGATGGAATACGCTCCCATCATTCCGCTTTCTGCTCTGGACGGAAGCGGGATCGATAAGCTTCTTAATACCAGCCTGCGCATGTACGAGCAGTTAAACCGGCAGATTGAAACCTCTGCCCTGAACCAGGCCATGGAAAAATGGCTTAGCGAAAATCCTCCCCCCTATGGGCCCAGGACCCGCTTTAAGATCCGTTACGCCGTGCAAACCCAGGCCAATCCGCTTAAGTTTGTCTTCTTTGCCTCCCGCCCCCAGGCCGTAAGCGAGGCCTACGCGGCCTATCTGCGCAACCGCATTCGCCGGGATCTGGGCTTTGACCTTGTTCCCATGGCTGTGGAATTCCGGGCATCAGCCAAAGCGGCTGCGAGAGAAAGGGCGGGCCATGGAAGATCCGGCTCAAGGAAAAGGCGGCGATAATGGCATCGTACAGCATCGGCGACGCGGAACGCCTGCTCAAAGTAAAAGTCCACGTTATACGCTACTGGGAAAAGGAAATACCCCTGATTCAGCCTGTCAAGGATCTGTACGGAAGGCGCAGATACAGAGACCGGGATATTCAGATACTCTTTAGGCTTAAATATCTGCTTTACGAGCGCCGCTTTACCATCGAAGGCGCCAAGGCCCAGCTCTACCAGGAACTTTCTGGGGATGCTCAGGATCTAAGGGGACATATTGCCGCCATGCGCTCGGAGTTATTAAAACTCTTTTTTTCATTGAGCGAGGGTAATGGGGAAAGTTCTTGAGCGGGCTTTTCCCTCCTCTTGCGGAAGAAAGCCGGAGTATTCTTGATCGCCTGCCGCGCCTTATCGATGAGACCTTTCCCGTTCCGGGGCGTTTCCGCGCAGCCATTCCCCGCAACGTTGCAGAGCTTTCCCGGCTGCTGACATCGGAGAGAAAGGAGCGTAACGCTTCCTACCTTGGAAAACCGGCCCTGCTCTCTGCATACCTGCGATACTTTCTTCCCTGGAACATTTACCGTCTTTGCCGGCTCTTAAGTTCCCTGCCCCTGGAATTAAAGCCCGGCGGCATTGTGAACGATCTGGGCGCAGGGCCCCTTACCCTTGCGGCGGCCCTGTGGATAAGCCGCCCCGATCTGCGAAAGCTCCCTTTGGAATTCCGCTGCCTGGACAGAACCGCCGCAGTGCTAGAAGCGGGGAAGAAGTTCTTCGCCGCCCTGAGCGCCGCAGATGCAAATAGGGCGGGGGACTGTCCCTGGACAATAAACTGCATCCGGGGAGAAATAAAAGCGAACGGCGCGCTCTTTTCGGGAAACAGGGCCTTCCACGCTGAGATCAAGGAAAGGCCTGCGGCTTTAACTGCGGCGGCGAATGTCTACAACGAGCTCTTCTGGAATTTCTCCCCCGTGGACTCCGGTGCCCTGCGGCGCTTCACCGAAGGCCAGGCCCGGCTGCTTAACTCCCTTACAGAAAGCTCAGGCTCCATTCTGGTGCTGGAGCCAGGCATCCCCCGCTCAGGGGAGTTCGTTTCCCTGCTCCGTTCAGCCCTGATGAAGCATGACCGCGCGCCTCTTTCCCCCTGCGCCCACCAATGCGCCTGTCCTTTTCCGGGCGGGCTTAAAGCCGTCCCAGGGGCCAAGGCCGCCAAGTCCCGCTGGTGCCATTTCGCCTTTGACACGGCCGATGCCCCCGGGGAATTGCACCGGCTCTCCTCCGCAGCCGGTATTCCAAAGGAAAGGGCCGTTTTGAGTTTTCTCCTTGCCGGCCCTGCTTCCGCAGACAAGAACAAAGTATCTTCAAGAAAAGTTCCGTCTGAAGCGGAAAAAATCCGCATCATCTCGGACAGCTTTTCTGTGGGCAGGGACTGGGGGCGCTATGGCTGCTCTGGCCAGGGCCTTGTCCTTGTCTGCGGAAGCAGGAGGGGCATGGAAGGCTTGCCGTCCGGGGCCCTGGAGGCTTTGCCGCTTAGCGGGGCGGCGGACGAGAAGAGCGGGGCCTTGCTGGCACGGAAGGATTGAAGACTATTTCTTTATGTTTCTTTGCCCGTAGACTTTTAATTCACTGGAAATTGTCTGTTTTATTGTGTTACTAACAATATGTTCTATATTGGAAAGAATAGACTGTTCTAAATGCAATAAAGCCCCTTCTGGTGTTGCAGAAAAGTCAAAAAGTTGAACTGTCTCTATATCAAGGGCTCCGGCGAGTTTATCAAGCATTTCAGGAGTAGGAAACTTTTTTTCAACTTCAACCATTGCCAGATAATGTGCTGAAATTCCTGCTTTTTCGGCAAGCTTTTCTTGTGTTAAACCGCATTTTTGGCGATTTTTCTTTAAATTTAGAGCTAAAACCTGTCTAATACCTATCATTTTCTTCTTCATATATGCTTTTACGGCAATAATAACTGTTTTTAGGGATTGACGTATTGCCTAAAAGGGAAGTATTATTACCGATAAGGTAATATTTGTATTTTTTTTTGTTTATATGTGTAAATTTTCACAAAAAGGAGTTTTGTAAAAAGAGATGACGCATACCAAACAAGATGGCTGTATAGCCTTCATTAAAAAGAAAAATAAAGAAAAACAAGAGATTACAGAAAATCTAGACTCCAAGGCACTACTCATAGACAGTTTGGGCAAGCTCCTGGCTGAACTTGATGATTTTCAAAAAATAGCAGAAAAATATTTTTTGGAAAAAAAGTCTTTGCAGAAAGAGAAAAAAAACTATAGAGATGAGAGGAACATTTTATGAAATTCAAAAGCATTAAAACGAAAATTGCCTTAATAATGGCAACAATCATATTAGTCGCGACAGTGTTGATTACCTTTATCCGGGCAAACGAAATAAGTACAAGAGCAATGGCATTTACGGCAGATCGTCTGGAAGTCGAAACAACCATGAACAAATTGGTACTGGAACAAATGCTGGAAAATGCCTGGGTAATGGTTAACGCGGCTCATGACCTTCCTCAAGTACAGGCAGTAGTGCGCGGGGGCAGCCGCCAGGAAGCAGATGCCGCTCTTAATGCGCTTTACCGTAATACCATAGATGTGGGGGGTGAATTGCTCTACGCCTCTTATTTGGTGCTCGATGCCGATTTCTTTGTTGCAGCTTTGGCATTCACCGGCAGTATACCCCCCGGTTTCAATGCAAGAAATACCCCTTACGTCGAAAACGTCCGGCAAACCGAAATGGGCAATGCCTGGGCAAGTAATGTTACCGTAAGCCCTGTTAGCGGCCTGGCCCAAATTTGGCTTAGCCGGCCCATTATGCAGGGCAATACCACGCTTGGCGCGATGGTAATACCGGTGCATACCCAGGGGCTGGATTATTTCCTCCAGGCCCAGGAGTATCAAACCGGCAATTTCTTTATCGTCATTGCAGATGCCAGCGGTGTTGTTGCCTATTCCAACCGGCCCGGTTATCTGGGGAAATCTCTTGTAGAGCTGGGTATAGCGCCCAGTATGGAACAATTACCGCAGAACAGAATATTTGAATATTACTCCTCCGAGTTTGAGGACTATAGCCTTGCTCATCTGGTCGTATCGGAAACAGGCTGGTTCTCTATAACCGGCGTTGATCGTAATTTTGTGCTTCCTACAGCAGGGGAAATCGCTGCGGGTACTCTGCCAATTGTACTGGGCCTTTTAGTAATTGGAATAATAATCTTTCTTGTAATATCCAGTATAATAAAACCAATTGGGATAATAACTGCTGAGTTAAAGAATATTTCCGAAGGCGAAGGGGATTTGACAAGGCGGATCCATGTTAAATCCGAAGATGAGATCGGCGACCTGGCCCGTTACTTCAACCTGACATTAGAGAAGATCAAGGCAATGATCGTCAGCGTCAAAGGTGAAGCAAATTCATTGTCCCAGGTCGGCTCTGACCTCTCCAACGATATGACAGAAACCGCAGCGGCAATGAATGAAATTTCTGCAAATATCCAAAGTATCAAGGGCCGGATGCTCAACCAGAGTGCCAGTGTCAGCGAGACAAACGCAACCATGGAGCAGATAACAGTTAATATAAACAAGCTCAATGAACATGTGGAGAAACAGGCTACCAGCGTGGCGGCAGGATCATCGGCTATAGAGCAAATGGTAGCCAATATTTATTCTGTTACACAGACTCTGGTTAACAATAGCAAAAATGTGGAAGAACTAACTTCTGCATCTGAAATTGGCCGCACAGGCTTGCAGGAAGTAGCAACAGATATTCAGGAAATTGCCAGAGAATCTGAAGGGCTATTGGAGATAAACGCGGTGATGGAAGGTATAGCCAGCCAAACCAACTTGCTTTCAATGAACGCTGCAATAGAGGCCGCCCATGCCGGAGAAGCAGGGAAAGGTTTTGCTGTTGTTGCTGATGAAATTCGCAAGCTGGCCGAAAATTCCAGCGAGCAATCCAAAACAACAACTAATGTGCTGAAAAAGATAAAAAGTTCCATTGATAAAATCACCCAATCCACAGACAATGTACTGCAAAGGTTCGAGGCCATTGATTCCAGTATAAAAACCGTGGCAGAACAGGAAGAGCATATACGAAATTCTATGGAAGAGCAGGGCGAAGGGAGCAAGCAGATTCTGGTAGCTGTCGGCCTTGTAAATGATACAACACAGGTGGTAAAAGGCATATCATTGGAAATGCTTGAAGGAGCCAAAGAGGTACTTCGTGAAGCCGACAATCTGGAAAAAACAACGCAGGAAATAATCGGCGGAGTAAATGAAATGGCTTCTGGTTCAGAACAGGTTAATACTTCTATAAACCATGTTAATGATTTAAGCAACAGAAACCGTGAATACATTGGCCTTTTGACCAAGGATATATCACGATTTAAAGTTGAATAGCTGTTGTTTTGGCAATTCTTATATGGATAGCCAAACAAAAGAAAATATAAACTCAAAAAAGACATTTACAGCCAGCATTAGTGTTTTTATAATTTATTAAGATATAAACTTAAGAGGTTGCAAATGGTTAAAGAGAATGAAATAGATAATTATCACTATATCAAATGTCCAGAAGGCAATTTGAGGGTAATTACAGCTGGCGAAACAGGTAAAGCGGTCTTGCTCTTAAGCGGTGCAGGGCTAGATAATGCTCTTTTAAGCTGGAAACATCTTATCCCTGCACTTTCAAAACAGTATCGTGTGTTTGCAATTGACTGGCCAAAACAAGGTAAAAGCGTACCTTGGACAGGTGTTGCCGATCAAGAATGTTTAATGAAATGTATAGATATTGTAATAGATCACTATAAATTAGAAACCATCACCCTTATAGGTCTTTCCCAGGGGGGAGCTATAACCTTGGCATATACACTTTTACACCCTGAAAAAGTTGAAAAATTTGTCGCCCTTGCTCCAGCTGGAATCATCCGGTTTCCGTTCGGTTATCATCAATTGCTTTGGCTTTCTGCAAAATTAACATGGTTGACCAATGGTATATCCCAACTATTGTTTGCAAACCGTCGAATAGCAGAATGGACATTAAAAAAAATGTTTCCTGTTCTTCCAATTGACTTTAACAACATACTTGATGACGTTCTTGAAGAAGCTTCTGAAAACGGTGTCAGTGCTTCTGATTGGCAAAACCATTCAATTGGATTTTTGAAAATGAAAATATACTTAACGCCTGAGCTTTATAAAATTACCTGCCCCTGCCTTTTTATACAAGGGAGCAAAGATATTGCTGTGAAACCAAAACACACGATAGAAGCAGCATGTAAAATTGCTAAAGCCAAATTGATCATTCTTGAAAATTTTGGTCATTGGTCTAACAGGCAAGCGCCAGAAACAGTGAATTCAATTATAGTTGATTTTTTAGGAGAGAGAAATGAATGCTGCTAATCATCACACGATAGAATTAATGTTAAAACCAAAATGTTGACAAAGTACCACTTTAAAGAAGCCAAGGTCTGCAATACAAAAAAATTATTTGAATATATGTCATTCCTTGACGAAAAGACCGAACGACAGGCCCTTCTTCCGTTTTAACTGTTTGCAAAGGAAGAGTTCGTATATATTTAGTTAAGCGAAATCCACGCCATAATCATGAAAAATAATTTTTTCATAATGAGGGGGTTGACATAATTCTGGGAAACATATATAATCCCAGAATTATGGCAGGTAAATTACACGATGTTTTCTACGAAGAATTTCCTCTTTTTTTCGATGAACCAAAAGTCGTTAATGCATATTTAAATAATCTTGATTGGGACTTTAAAGAGGAAGTTACACGTTTTTTTGGACATGATCTTCATCCTTATCCAGCAAAATTTATACCACAAATACCAGGATCAATAATATCACTGTTGAGTTCAAGTGGAGAATTGGTTTTTGATCCCTTTGGAGGTTGTGGCACAACAGCACTTGAAGCAATACGATTGGGTAGGAGAGCATTAAGCCTAGATGCAAACCCAATAGCAGCTTTAATTGGAAGAGTTAAGACAATAAAAATGGACTCTGAAATTTATACAGAATTATCGGTACTAAATAATTTTTTCAAATCCGTACTGAACTCTTTGCCACCAGACACTTCTACTTTTATTGAGAAATACGGAAAATATGCACCAATTATAGTGAATAGAGAAAAATGGTTTCCAGATACGTCGTTTGGTGAATTATCATATATTAAATACAAGATTAATCAATTAGGTCATCCTTCGGTAAAAGATATAAGTTTTTTAATATTATCCAGAACAATATTAGGGGCTTCATTTCAAGATTCGGAAACACGATACAAAAGTGTTCAAAGAAATATACCTATTGGTGAAACAATAAAACGATTTCTCAGAGAATATGAAATTGTTTTACATTCAATTACCGCTAATGAATTTTCTGCCAGGTACGGAATAGCTGAGTTCCTAATCAGTGATATAAAAAAAGTAGGAAAAAATATCATAGAAGATGAATCCATAGATTTAATAGTAACCTCACCTCCTTATGGTAATTCTATGGATTATCATTTATATCATAGGTTTAGATTATTATGGCTTGGATATGATCCTGTCAGTTTTGGAAATCAAGAAATTGGTTCTCATTTAAAGCATCAAAGGGAATCTAATGGTTTTGATAATTATTTTAATGATTTAGTACAATCAATAAATATAATGCATCGGATATTAAAAAATGGAAGATATGCGGCAATTGTTATTGGTGATTCTATTTATAAGGGGAATACATATAAGACTTCAAAATATATTATTAATTATGCACTAAAAAATGGATTTGACTATGCATTTTCAATTGAGCGTAATATACATAAATCTAAAAGATCTTTTAATGTATCTAGTAGGAGAATACAAAAGGAAGATATTGTTTTTTTAAGAAAAGCTAATAATCAGACGCATTTTAATTTCATTTCACCTTCATATAAATTGTGGCCATATGAAAAAGAGATACAAAAGCTGGAAATAGATTCTATTAACAAGAATAAAAAATTATTGAACATTAACCATTTAAATAAGACTAAATCATTAGTATTTACTCATTATATTGAAAATATTAAATCTGGATATAAAGAACCAACTTGGCAAGCTATTTTAGAAAATGGAATGGCTTCTAATTTATCTAATCGAAAAGACCCAAAATATGTGACACATGGTATTCATCCGTATAAAGGTAAATTTTACCCTCAATTAGCTAAAGGGTTAATTAATATTTCAATGATAAAAAAGGGATCAAAAATATTAGATCCATTTTGTGGTAGTGGAACAACTTTACTAGAGGGGTACTTAAATGGATATTTGACTTATGGCTGCGATATGAATCCTGTTGCAGTCAAAATTGCAAAAGTAAAATGTAATATACTGGATGAAGATCCAAAAAATGTAACTGAAATTATTAGAAGTATTTTAAATTTCCTTGATCAATATAATTGTAAAAGTGAGGATCCGAATTTTGAACAATTCAATCAAGATTGTTTAGATGAAATAGAAAAATGGTTTTCTAAACCTGTTATGAATAAAATTAATTGGATATTAAAAATAATTCGCAATAGGAGTGAAGGTATTATCAAAGATTTTCTGGAAATAATATTAAGCAGTATAATCAGAGATGTATCCAATCAGGAACCAACAGATTTACGTATAAGATATAGAAAAGAATTTTTGAATGATGCAGATGTAATCGGCCTTTACAAAGAAAAACTTGAAATGCAGTTTCATCGTATAGAAAAATTTTGGAAATGTAGAGGATATGCACCAAACAATTTTTTTGTTTCACGGGCTGTTCTAGGTGATAATAGAGATAGCTCTACATATACAAGTCTAGGTTTAAAAACAGGTGAGGTTGATTTAGTTTTGACTAGCCCTCCTTATGCAATGGCATTACCTTATATTGATACAGACAGGCTATCATTATTAACAATATTTGGGCTAAATAGTTCAAATAGGAGACCACTTGAAAACAATTTAACAGGAAGTCGAGAAATAAGAGAATCTATAAAGAATAATCTTGAAAAAGAATTAATTGAAAAAAATATTCTGCCTGATGAGTGTAAAATATATATAAAAAATTTGTATGAAAAAATCAAGAAATCAAGCGATTCAGGATTCAGAAAAAAAAATATGCCTTCTCTTATTTACAGATTTCTAAAAGATATGAATGAAATGTTTTCACAATTGAAATCCTTATGCCACAATAATACAGATATTATGATGGTCATTGGAGATAATACAATGACAATAGATTCTAAAAATATATTGATCCCGACTACTAATTTAATTGAAAAAATAGCATATAGCCATAGTTTTAAATTAATTGATAAAATTGATATTACAGTTACTACTGAAAATTATTGTCATATAAAAAATTCTATAACAGAAAATGTAGTTCTACGATTGCAAAGAAAAAAAATAGTTTAAAACCAACCAAATTTTCTTGGTTGTTTTCCTCCACTTGGCATTTGTTGGTTACATTTTTCCAACCAACTATCATAATTTTCATTATCTTGGGTAAATATTGTAATTTCATAGTCAATACCTTGCTCTCGACCATTTTCCATAATCATTATTGAATATTCAGGTACTATATTTACTAATGGTGAAGCAGTGATCCTAATCTCTTTTTTTGCCTCATAAAAAATTGTATTTAAATGATAATTATTTAGAACCAATAAAGGTGTATCTAAATTTCCATAAACTGAAATGTTCACGACTGGATCTGGTATTAATTGGGGATATGAAGGGTTTCCCATCTTTTTTGGTATTGTTCTTCCAGTAAATGGCCATCTAAAGAAATCAGGATGCTGTTTTACTGCAACAAAACTTAAAAATATTTCACCATTATGATGTGGTTTAATTTGAATTACTAATCCAGAAATAATAGCATTTTTTTGTGTTATAGTAATAGGCTTTATTTTAATACGATTTTTATTTATCGCTTCATTAATATTTTTAGGTAAGTTACTACCTGGTTTAATTTGTAATCTTCCAAAAAAATTGCTTTTTCGTGTTTTTTCATTAATTAATTTCCTTTTATTTTGCAGAGATTTTTCATCAATAATAATATTTTCTTCAAATAATTTATTAAGTAAAATTGTATCCAGTTTTTCAGTAATAGGACATGATGATGGCAATAACATTTCCCAAAATGATTTAATTTCAGTGATGGCATTCATATCGTTTTCTACATTAAGATCTAAATCAACTAATGTTTCAAAATTTCTTTCAGTCCCTCCAATCGTGAGATTATTAGAACCAATAAATGTTCTAACTTTTTTCTTACTAAGAAAAGTATATATCTTTGGATGAAATGTTATTGACCTCTCTCTTGTAATATAAACATTATCAAAAATTCCTAATGCAAATTCTAAGGCCTCATAACTGGTTCCTTGTTGATCAATTCCCAAAATTATATTAGCTGATTTACCTTTTTCTTTCCACTCTTTCAAATATGGGTACAGACGATATAATGGTCCTGTTTTTGCATATGCAACAATTATAAATAACTCATTATATTCTTCAGATTGAAGCAATGATATTAAATCAGACAAAAGACGCCGAGTACCTAAAGGTTGATCTAATGGTCTAATAAAACTAATTTTTGCCATGTCTATTCCAATAATCTATTATCGGCATATAAATAAAAAAATAAAGAAAAATGTGAAAAAGCGTGGACATCGCTTAACAAACGATTAACGCTGCGCCGCCTATACGGCGGCTCGGGGTTCAGTTCGCCTAGGTCACATACGTTCCCACGGCTCCTTCACCCACATTCCAGCCCACCGCAAACCTTCGGTTTGCTTTATAAGGTGGGCTGGAACGTCGTCAATCTAGAACGTTATGCGAAATACCGAAATAATTCAAAATAAGTATTGACAAATGCAGAAATATACAATATAAATGATATATGGACAAGTATTTAAACTTATTTGCTGATATAAACGAAGCAAAAACCGAAAATGAGCTTTCAGGTATTTTCAAAAAATATAAACTTAATCGAAAAAACAAAGAAAGATATCCTGATATAGAATTTGATATATCAATAGATGAAATTAATGATTTAAAAAAAACAGGTATTATAACTGAAAATAATATTTTTGATCTATATTTATCAAAAAATAAACAACTAACCTCTCTTGAAAAATTATTATATTCAATGCTATGGAAACAAGGCGACTTAAAAAAGGAAAAACATATAATACTTGGTATTTATAATATAGATACAGGGACAGTATTTAACCAATTTGGAAAGTACTTAAGAGATAAAAACAACCTTATTATTGATCAACATGTTATAAGATCATTTATATATTTTACTATAAATGAAATTGAAATAGATATAAAAGCTGAGCATTTCACTCGGTTTTCAGATTTATATGTAAATTGGATAAAAAGCAATGCCTTGCTTAATTCAAATAAAAATCTAATTGATGAATTATTATTTTCATTAGGTCAAAAATTGAAAAAAGAAGAGAAAAAAAGGAAAGAATAATGGAAAAATTAAGCCCAAGAAGTTATGTTACTGGAGGTTTTGATATCATTAAACCACCTTTGAAGATATTAGAGAAGAATTTACTTTATTATTTTATGGATAAAAATGGTACTTCGCATAACAAACGGTATATGCTAGGAAGCTGCTTGCGCAGCAATAAGAAAGATTCTTGACAGTACCTTTATGAAAGTTACTAAATAATATATAATAAACGAAAGAAAAGGAGCAAATTTGCATTTAACCGAAAAGGAAATCCTGTTAAAGGACAGAATTTTCGATACTTTTTGCAATTTTCACAACGTCTCATCTACTGAACTTCATGAAATGTATAAAAAGGAGTTTCGGGAGTTGAATTATCAGTGGTGCAGCATTTACAGATTTACAAAAACAACAAAAAAATTAGGGCTTTTTATAGAAATTGCAGATATTTCAGACAATGTAATTACAAAATCCCATTTAGCAAGCAATAAAGACGATTTTTTCCGGTATTTATATTCTTCTTTGAAAAATGCCACACCAGCATATTACCGGAATTATGAACGAGGTTTAATTGATATTAAAAAGGAAAATAGGGCAAAACTTAAAACGATAGATAAAATCAAGGAAGATAACGACCTGACATCAGATGAACAGACCGAGTTAATATCCAATTTACTTGCTGAAAATGAATACATTGATTTGCTTAATATGACAAAAATAAACCCTTTTTCTATCGGCGACGATCGTGATGATCCAGAAATTGATACCCTTAACCAGATAATAACTCCGCTTTATCCTGCTATTATGCCCAATAACCCACAAGATGAGTTTGTTTTCAATCAGGATATGGAAATTTTGCGAGAAGCAGTAGGATTTGTTATAAATAGAAAACAGAACCGTGTAAAAAAGTGTCTTCTTGCCCTATTTACATTGCACTGCTATAAAAAAATTCCGAATTTAGAAGTGATTTACCCTATTTTGGACAAGGAAACTCTTGAAGCCTGCCAAGCTGGTGCGAAAAGTCCAAGAATGTATGAAATATATATGAATTTTCACCCTAAAACATCACAAAAGAGTTCCGAAGCTCGTTCTTCCGAAGTCCTGGCCAAGTTTTTAGGTGAAGTAAAAGCCTTCATAGAAGGAAAAATGTTAAATTCGCCACCTTAAAAACATTAAGTTTTCTTACTATAGACATTGTTTATAGTAAGGGTGAATTGCGGCTAGAATTAAGGAGATTTTTTATGGATTTGCTAAAAACCTCAAACAGCACCAACCCTGATGGAATATTAGAAAAAACTATATTAGTTGAAGGACGGAATGAAAATTTTACCTACTCACTTTCCAATAGCCTTGATTATATAAAATCAGCAATACAAACAAGGTTTGGAAAAAAAGTTGATTTGGATAAAGCAGTTTGGAAGCCCAATCCACGTCTTTCTGAGAGTGTAAAAAAAATGATGAATGAGCATAACGTTGATTATTCTGTAACAATTATTGAGAAAGAAAGCGAAGAACTAATATATGACAGGTATCTAATTATAAATATGCGTTCCGGTGATAGATGGTATTTTTCAAACTACTTTGAAATTAAAGGTGTTTTCTTAAATTGGTACACAATTGTCAAAACAATGCTTAACTCTTTTCTCAAAGAAAAATATGGCGATGATGCTAATGTTGATAATTTAATGTAACATCTAATTATCACGACAAGGGGTGCTTGAAAGGATATTATAAAAAAGACGATTATCCTAAAATCGTGATGTAACTTATGAATATTTGAGAGGTGTATTATGAATGTGGCTTTAATTTTTTTTTACACATTATTTGGATCGCCTGTCATATATATGATATACTTATTTGTAAAACTGATGATAGTTGATCCCATTGCTGACAGTATTGAAAATTCAAATTACAAAAGGTATTACGGAACAGAAGAATTAATCAATATATCAACATATCAAAATGATAAAATATCAACAGAGGATATTATGTTCACATTTTTATCTCAATGCAAATTACATAGACAACGTCATTTCTTGTGTGCTTATAAAGTTTTTACTGGTTCTAGTGAACAAAATTACGCATGGTCTGTCAGGACAACAAAAGAAACCTATGGTTGGGGTTCTATTTTCAATATAAGATTTCATTTTTCAAATGGCTGGTTACTTTTTTCAACTTCTGCGAAAAACTTTTCTTCTGGTGGTGAAAGTTCAGTAGAAAGTTCTCTTTATTTTGATAATTATCGGACAAGACTAGAGATCGCTTTTAATCATTTGGAAAAACTTCTAATTTCATGTAGAGATGAAGCAATAATTACATGGAGGAAATACGGTAAAAATGCAGAAGGTAATTTTCCATTCAATTATTATTCTATGTTAAATGACAAAAAAAAAGGAAAAGCTTCAACAGATGAAAATAGTAATGACACAAATTCACTGAAAATAATCACTTTTTATCGTAATTTGCTTGGTTTAAAATTACATTTCTCTTCGGAAGAACTAAAAATCGCATACCGTGAAGCAATAAAAAAATACCACCCAGATAGTTATGGGTCGTCTTCACCCCGTGATCGTGCAAATGCGGAAACCCTTATGAAACAGATAATTGAAGCAAATGAATTTCTGAAACGAATTGTCGCATAGAATATTTACTCTACAACAATAAGTAATTATGAATAAAAAATGTAGAAAACAGGATGCCGCCCAAGCCTATTTCAATAGACCCTCGTACAGGCTAAAATTATCCTCGCCAAAGCAGACAAACACCACCCGCTCAATGCCCGGCGTTTCGGCAAGGGTTTCCCGCACGGCCTTTACAGCCACGGCGGCGGCCTTGTCTTTGGGATAACCGTAAACGCCGGTGCTGATGTTGGGAAAGGCAATGCTCCCAAGGCCGGTTTCGGCGGCAAGCAAAAGGCTCTTGCGGTAACAGGAGGCAAGTGCCTCCGCCTCGCCCTGCCCGCCGCCATGCCAAACAGGCCCCACGGTGTGGATTACGTGTTTGCAGGGGAGCTTGTAGGCTGCGGTTATCACCGCGTCTCCGGCGGGACAGGGGCCCCCGGGAATGTCCCGGCGCTGCTCTGCGATTTTCCTACACTCGTCAAGCAGCTGCGGGCCTGCGGCGCGGTGGATGGCCCCGTCAACGCCGCCGCCGCCCATCAGGCTCGAATTGGCGGCATTAACAATTGCGTCCACGTCAAGCTTTGTAATGTCACCCATGATCAATTCCAGTTTTGCCATGTTTTTACCCCTTTAGTTTATATTATAGTTTCTCTCTTGAAAAATGGCGGCGGCCTGTAGTGTTCAAAAATCACCGCGTCGTTTTCTTTTTCGCAACGCTCTATGTCGTTGTCCGGGCGCACTGTCCATATTAGCCTCATGGACACCATGGCACGGCACAGGCGCACGGTAAAGGGCCGTCGGTCTGTACTGTAGGAAATAAAATGCGGCCGCGAAATAAAATTCGTCAATAGATTCCCCAGCAGAAATGCCTTGGGTCTCGACAGGGTGTCCAGCTTTCGGGGCGGGGCGCTTAATTGGCCCCGCAATACATCGCTTGCGTTTTTGCGGAACCAGGCCCCCACCCTCGGGTCAAAGCTCTTCACGCACCAGTATTGCCCGGCGGTCCGCAGCACTTCCAGTACCTTTTGGCAGAGCTTCGCGTTATTCTCCCCGGCGGATTTTATTTCCACAATCACCGGCGTATCGCCCAAAACTCCCAGGACATCGGAAAGCAGGGGAATACGTTCCTTTGTGCCGAACAGGCTCAGCGCAGAAAGTTCCTCCCAGCTCAGATCGCTTAGCGGCCTGTCTATTCCGCAGGCGCGCTTTAAATCGTCGTCATGGAAAACCACGGCCTGCCCGTCCTTTGAAAGGTGCACGTCCAGTTCTGCTCCGTAGCCTCCCTTACGTGCAGCCGCAAAGGCGCCCAGGCTGTTCTCCGGCAGATCCTCACTGTGAAGGCCACGGTGGGCGCAGTTAAGCCCGTAAAAAGTTTTCGCCATTTTCTTTGCTTCCGGCGGCATTTTCCCTGGAGCTATGCAGTATAACAAGACGGCTGAAAGCAGAAGCAGTGTTCCAATAAATACCAAAATACAGATCAAGCCAATCCCCTTGTGCCTCTTTATTATACAATGCATAATCCATAGTGCATAGATTAAGGAGAAATAATATGGACACAACTATAAAACAAAAGCTGGATGTGAAAACAACGCTTTTACTGTCCTTTGGGTTTTTTGGATCATCCCTTGTGTGGAGTGTGTATAACGCCTATGTGCCGCTTCTATTGGAGGGCTTTATCGCCAGTACCTTCATCATTGGCATTGTAATGAGTATCGATAATTTTTTTGGAGTAATTTTTCAGCCCCTGTTCGGTAAAATGAGCGACAATACACGTACCCGCTTTGGCCGCCGTCTGCCTTTCATGTTTGCATGCATGCCCATTTGCGCTGTCTTGTTTGTTTTTATTCCGCACTTGAGCAATCTTTGGTCCTTGATGGGCGTGGTGATCATCTTTACCTTTGTCATGTCTATCTGGCGTACCCCCGCCGTATCGCTCATGCCTGACCTGACCCCCGGTCCCTTTCGCAGCCAGGCTAACGGTATTGTAAACCTTATGGGCGGCGTGGGAGCAATACTGGCCTTTGCCGGGGGCGGCATTCTGTTTGAGCTTGGCGGTTTTTCGCTGCCGTTTTTGGTAAGCGCCATATTGCTGCTGGGTGCCATGGCGGTATTGGCGCTCTTTGTCCGCGAGCCCAAGTTTCCTCCTCCGCCTACAAAAGAAGAAAAGGCCGCCCTTAAGCTTGAACCCAAAGAGAAAAAAAGCTTAATACTGATTTTATTTGCCATTTTCTTTTGGTTTATGGGTTACAACGCAGTGGAGACATTCTTCAGCCTTTACGCCACCAACACCCTGGGCGTTTCCCCTGGGCAGGCCTCTATAATGCTTTCTCTTTTTGCGCTGGCCCTTGTCGCATTTGCCATCCCCGCCGGCTTTATTGGCGCGAAAATCGGCCGCCGTAGGACGATTCTTATTGGACTTGTCGGCGTTACGGCGATGTTTGTGCCGTTCATATTCTTAACAAACGCCAACATTGCGCGTATTCTCTTGCTTTTGGGCGGCATGAGCTGGGCCTGCGTAAACATTAACTCACTGCCCATGGTGGTGCGAATCGCCGGCCCCATGAAGATAGGTACGTTCATTGGCTATTACTACCTGTTTTCCTTTAGCTCGCAAATTATAACCACACCGATTTACGGAGCCATACGGGACCTGGTTGGTAATTACCAGTCACTTTTCGTATATGCCTCTATTACCTTTGCCTTGGCGTTTGTTTGTCTGTTTTTTGTAAAGCATGGCGAGGAGGACGAAGCTGCTTTAGCGCAGAGCGGCTCTTCGAATGCGTAAAAAACTCAAGGCTTGCTGTGTTTTTCAATAGATTCGATTAGCGCGTCAGGTTCAAAGGGTTTGGTAATGTAGTCTAGCGCCCCCAGGGCCCGGCCCTTTTCCTCGTCGGAGGATTTGTCTGCCATGCCTGTAAGGAAAATCACCGGGATGTCCTTTGTTTCCGGCTTTGATTTAAGAAGCTCAATGGTCTTAAAGCCGTCCATGACCGGCATATCAATGTCCAGGAGTATCAGGCTGGGATTGTTGTTTTCCAAAAGGACAAAGAGTTTTTCCGCCGAAGGCGCGGTGGCAACAGCATATTTTTCTATAAGAAGGGTCTTGCCTATTTTGAGATTTACAGGATTATCGTCCACAAGGATTATGAGTTTCTTATCCATGAATTGTTATGCTCCTTGCCGCTTATATTATACCATATCCATAAGCCCAATCCTATACTATAATTGATCTATGATGAAAAGATCGTTCCTTTTTTTCACGATGATAACCCTTGTATTTATATCCTGCACCAGAACAAATATTCAAAACTCCAGTGTTCCGCAAGCCAGGGGGCTCCTGGAAGAGGCCGAAGATCAACTCCCGGATCTGGCCGAGACAATTTCCCGCCTATCCGGCGGGGCGGCAGTTGTTGACCTTGACAGAGCGGCCTTTGTCGAGGATTTCTGGCTATGGATCTTCATAGAGGCGGGTGTTCCAGAACGGCTCGCACGGCAGGTGGCGGCTTCGGCCCTTGAAAGCCCTGCCTTCATAATGGAACTTCTTTCGATTCTTCAACAGGACCCCTATACCTATCTGCTTGTGGATAAGCAGCGGCCCATTCCCCTTGATTACGAACCCGGCGACCTTGTTCCGCTCAGAGCGGGGGCATACCGTATAACACGGAACGACCTGAGCCTGCGGGCCTTTGCCGTAGATGCCCTGCAGGAGATGGCCGCCGCCGCCGCCGCTGACGGAATAGTTCTTACTGTGGGTTCAGCCTACCGCTCCGCCCCCCGCCAGGCTGAGATCTACAATTGGCAGGTGAACACCTATGGCAGGGAAGCCGCCGACCGCCAATCCGCCTGGCCTGGGCATAGCCAGCATCAACTTGGCACCGTCGTGGATTTCTCCCCCGTAGAGGACGCCTTTGCGCAAACGCCGGCCTCTGGCTGGCTGGTCCGCAACGCAAGCCGCTTTGGCTGGTCCCTTTCCTACCCCGACGGCTATGAGGAGATAACTGGATACCGCTGGGAAAGCTGGCATTACCGCTATGTGGGCAGGGAACTGGCGGCATTTATTGACGAGTATTTCGACGGTATCCAGCAGTATGCCCTTCAGTTTATCAAGGTCTGGCAAGAATCCGCCGGGGGATAAGCACCTTTACATTTACCTCCCCTTTGTATATATTGTTTTTGCCTTACTGGAGCGGTGTCCGAGTGGTTGAAGGAGGCGGTCTCGAAAACCGTTGTGCCGCAAGGTACCGGGGGTTCGAATCCCCCCTGCTCCGAAGGAGCAGGGGGGATTTGAACCTGAACCTATTGCTTCGTAGTTTATTGGAGAGATGACCGAGCGGCCGAAGGTGTACGATTGGAAGTCGTATGTACCCGGAAGGGTACCGAGGGTTCAAATCCCTCTCTCTCCGTTGACAGTTACTTCAAGGATACTGCTTCTTAAAACCCTTCACCCTGGCGCTGGCGGTGGCCCGCAGGCTGGATCGTTCCCCACGGGCCAGGTACTGGTAGCCAAGGCCCGCGATCATGGCGCCGTTGTCGCCGCAGAGCTCCAGCGGCGGGAAGATGCAGCGGAGCTGGCGGCCCGCGGCCAAATCTGCGGCAATGCGTTCCGCCATGGCCTTTCTAAGGTAGGAGTTGGCAGCCACGCCGCCGCCGGCCACGATTGTGTTAATGCCCGTGTCCTCCACAGCCCGGAAGAGGCTCCTTAGCAAAATGTCCACCGCAGTTTTCTGAAAGGAAGCGGCGATGTCCTCCGGATTGTTAATCTGCGGATTGTCTTCCTTGGACATTGCGGGGGCGGCGCGGAACTTGTCAAGCTGATTTACCGCCGCCGTCTTTAGCCCGGAGTAAGAAAGGTCATAGCGGTGATCCCCCTTGTGCAAGCTGGGCATGGGGAAATTGAAAGCGCCGGGGTTCCCGTTTTTGGCAAGTTCGTCTATGACCGCGCCGCCCGGGTAACCAAAGCCGTAAAACTTGGAAACCTTGTCAAAGGCCTCGCCGACAGCGTCGTCAATGGTGGTTCCCAGAACCGTTATGTCATCAAAGTCATCGGCCCGACAGATGATGCTGTGGCCGCCGGAAACAAGGAGCCCCAGAAAGGGGTAGGCGGGATCGTCCGGCTTATCCGCGCCGGCGCCTGTGTGAAAAGACAGCCGGGGGGCGTAAAGATGGGCCAGCATATGATCCACCGCGATAAAGGGTATGCCGGCGGCCCAGGCAAAGGCCTTGGCAAAACTCAGCCCCACAAGCAGGGAGCCCAGGAGCCCAGGATGGGCCGTGGCCGCCACAGCATCAAGCTCGGTGGCCTGGCAGGAAGCTCTGTCCAGGGCTTCCTGCACAACGCGGTTTATCCATTCGGTGTGTTTTCTGCTCGCTATCTCGGGAACCACGCCGTTATAGGCCGCGTGAAAGGGTATCTGGGTGGCCACAACGTTGGAGAGGATCTTCCTCCCGTCTTCCACCACTGCGGCAGCGCATTCATCGCAGGATGTTTCAATTCCCAGAACCTTCATTGTGTTTTTCGCTTATCTTTTTTCCTTGACCTTTTCTTTTTCCTTGCTTATTTTAGCGTCCAGCTTGTCAATCAGTTTATCGATAGCCGGATTTAGTTCAAAGTCCTTTTCTTTCAGGTGTATGGAAACTCCCCAGCGAAGGTTGACCTTTGCCTCCGCGGAAAATTCCTTGTCCTTGGTCAGTGTAAAAAGGAGATCCACAATCATTTTTTCCGCATTGCGAATCCGCTCGATTTTTTTCTCAAGATATTCTCTAGTGTCGTCTCTCAGTGAAAAGTGTACCGCTTTAATTTCTGTGTTCATACAATACCTCCAGTAAAAAATACGCGATCAATAGATCGCGAAATATCAGAATTAGCGCTCAAAAGAAGATCCCAGATCAAGTTCCGCTCTGTACTTGGCTACTGTCCGCCGGGCCAGGTTGATCCCGCGCCCTGCAAGAAGTTTCGAAATGTCCTGGTCGGAAAGACTCCGGGAGCCGGAATCGCTGTTTTCCCCGTTTATTTCGTTAATAATCTCCCTGATAATTTCCTTTACACCCTCCCTTGAAAACTTGGAAGTTCCCGTGGCCACTGAATTGGAAAAGAAATGGCGAAGCTCAAAAATACCCCATTCTGTCTGCATATACTTGCCGTGGGCAGTGCGTGAAATTGTGCTTTCGTGGAGTGCCAGCTCCTCGGCAATGTCCCTTTGATTAAGAGGTGCAAGGTACTTTGGCCCCTTGGTAAAGAAAGGCCGCTGAAACTCCACTATCGCCCTGGATACTCTTAAAAGGGTATGGTTCCTATGGTTTATGGAATTGATAAACCAGCGTGCTTCCTTGATGTTCTCCCTGGCAAAGTCCCTGGTCGGTTTGTCCGGAGGGGAACCTCGGCCCTTGCGGGCCTCGGCGGCGGATACCTTCCTTTCACCATCGACGATCTTCATAAAGAAGGGGTTGATGCCCAAAACCGGGATATCTTCTTCGTTCAGGATAATGACAAATTCCCCCTCTTTTTTGACGACCTGTATGTCGGGGATCACAAAACGGGTATCCCCGCCGGCAAAACGTCTGCCCGGAAACGGCGAAAGTTTTTTGATCTCGGCAAAAATATGTATGACTTCTTCTTCGCTTAAGGCCATAAGCTTTGCCGCTTCGGCGGTTTTGCTGCGTTCAAGAAGCTCCAGGTGGGAAAGGGCCTGGATGATGCCTTTTGGGGGGTTCGGGAGTTGTTGAATCTGCACCATAAGGGATTCCATGTAATCGGCGCAGCAGGTTCCTGCCGGGTCAAGGCCCTGAACCAGCTTTACGGCAGTTTTTATTGCCTCGGGGTCCTCATTTTTTAGAAGAAGATCGATAGGTTCCTCGTTAAAGCCGTCTCCGTCCAGGTTTTGAATCAAAAGTTCAGCGATTTGACGTGTTTTTTCGTCGAGCGGCTCAAGGCGCAGCTGCCAAAGGAGGTGTTCCTGAAGGGTTTCCGGGTGTGAAAGGGCCCCTTCGATGAAGCCTTGCCCCTCAAGCTTTTTAAGAGGGGCAGGTTCGTAAATTGAAACTGTATTCTTATCCTCCAAAATCTCCAATGCGGGGTTTCTTTCCAGTTCTTCTTCTATTTTTTCCCGTAAATCTATTATTGGCAGTTCCATAAGTTTTATGGACTGAAAGGCTTGCGGGTTCATTGCGAAGCTTTGGTTATGGATCATGGACGGACGCTGAAGCTGCATACTAAAACTATCATTCCACAGAAACGGTTTGTCAAGGACGGGCGCCCAAAAATCCCGGTTTTTTAAGCATTCCTGCCGATAATAAACGACCATGCGTTTTCGGTATTTAATGGTCGTTCTGCTTACACTTGTCTTCGGTTTCACTGTTTTTGGGAACATTGGTTCCCAGAGCATGGCAGCGCCATATATTGCCGGCAGTCATGATTATGCCAGGGGATTAAGGCCCCTTTTCCCCTCGGCATATTTTATTGAGTATCTTCATACCCTGGCTGCAAGGGAGGCCGCCAGGCCCTACTGGGCGGCAAGCGAGCGGGAGCATCTTGCCTACATACAACAGGAATCCATACTTATTAACAATAATATACTCCTTTACTACGGCCACCCCGAGTCAAGGAACATGGGCATCCTGGGGCGTCATAATCCGGAAGAGCTAAAGGCCATGCTTAAAGACCTGGCTGCCGAATACCGCCAGGCAGGGAGCAAAAACATGGTTCTGGGCTTCTACCTTATCTACGGTACGGTATGGCCCGGAGGCGAAATAGGCATCCTTGGGGATTCTTTGCTCAGGGAATGGATCGAATTCACCATGGAAAACGACATGCTGATCTTTATCGACCACCAGATAGGCCGCTTCGACCCCGTAGAGCAATTTAAGACCCTGTTGCCCTGGCTTAGGTACCCCAATGTCCACCTTGCCCTTGATCCCGAATGGCGAACCACAAGGCCCATGCGGGAAATAGGCTACCTGACAGCCGCAGAGATCAACCAGGTTCAGGACATCATGGAAGAATACATGATAGCAAACAATATTCCAGGGGAAAGGATTTTAATGATCCACCAGTTCAACCCATTGATGATTCGAAACCGCGATGATGTGCGCGCCGATTCTTCACGGGTCCGCCTTGTGCTCTGCATGGATGGCATCGGCTCCCCGGCTGTTAAAAGATCCTCCTATGCAATGGTCGCCGGGGCTGCAAATATTCCGGTTAAGAGTTTTAAACTGTTTTACAATTTTGGGATACGGGGAGTCGGCTTTGACGATCCCCTAATGAGCCCCAGAGAGGTGCTAGAGCTAAATCCCCGCCCTTATGTTATAATGTATCAATAAGATGAAAAAAGACGAATACGATGTGGCCATAATAGGCTGCGGAGTCTCTGGGGTAAATATTGCCCGGCGGCTTTCATCGTACAAAATAAAAACCATAGTCCTAGAGAAAGCCGCTGACGTTTCCTTTGGAACTTCCAAGGCCAATTCTGGAATCATCCACGGCGGCTTTCACCACAACAGAAAACACCTTAAAGCCCGCCTGGAAATACAGGGCAATCTTATGTTCGACCAGTTAAGAAGGGAGCTCAACTTCCCTTTCAGGCGCTGCGGTATTATTGTAGCTGCCCTTCACGAAGATGAAATGAAGGTGGTGAAACATCTGTACCGGCAGGGCGTGGAAAATGAGGTTATCGGCATAGAGCTCTGCTCCATGGACAGAATCATGGAACTGGAGCCGAAACTTTCCCACGATACGGTTGGGGGGCTTTACGCCCCCGGCGGCGGCATTATCGAACCTTACCGTTTCGTTTTTGCCATGGCCGAGTCCGCCGTAAAAAACGGCGTTCAATTCCTGACAGACTACGAGGTAACAAACGGCCGTTATGAGGACGGGCACTGGCTCATCAGGGCCGCCGGCGGCCCGGCCGTAAAGGCACGTTACGTGGTAAACGCCGCCGGGCTTTTCGCGGACGATGTTTCCAGGGCCTTTGGCGCAGAGGACTTTAAAATCACGGTCAGGAAGGGCGAGTACTTCCTTATGGACAAGATGACCCAGGCCCGGCCGGAGCGGGTTGTGTTCCCGGTGCCTGCGGGAGTATCCAAGGGCATGCTGGTGATCCCCACCGTGGAAGGGACGGTCCTTGTGGGCCCCACCGCAGACGATCAGGATGACAAAGAGGATTTTGCCACCTCTACGGAGAAACTGCAGCAGATCCTGGATTCCGGGAAAACAATGATTCCCAGCCTTAGCCGCAATGACGTGATCGCCAGCTTCGCCGGGCTCCGGCCCGTTTTGGGGGATGATTTTTACATCGAGGCCTCCAAAAAAGCCCCCGCCTTTATCCAGGTTGCCGGCATTCAGTCTCCGGGGCTGACGGCCTCGCCGGCCATTGGGGAGTACGTAAAAGACCTTCTGAAAAACATGGGCCTTGAACTTGTTGAAAAGCCCGGCTGGGATCCCCTTGTGGAAGACCGGCCCCGTTCCAGGGAACTTACGCCTTACCAGCTCGACGGGCTAATCGCGAAAGACCCGGCCTGGGGGAATGTGGTCTGCCGCTGCGAAAACGTGAGCGAGGCGGAAATTGTCCAGGCGATCAGGCTGGGTCACCATAGCCTGGACGGAGTCAAGTTTTTCACAAGGGCCCAGATGGGGCGCTGCCAGGGCGGCTTTTGCGCTTACAAGATAATCAAGATCATAATGCGGGAAACGGGCCTTTCATGGGATAAGATCAGCAAGCATGGCGGGGCCAGCCAGCTCCTTAAAGGGGAGTTATCATGAGGGAACTCCAATACGACGCGGTGGTGATTGGCGCCGGAGCCGCAGGCATGGCCGCCGCCCTGGAACTGGACAGGGCCGGTTTCAATACAGCCATTGTTGAGCGGGAGGATCACCTGGGCGGGATCCTGATGCAGTGCATCCACAACGGCTTTGGACTCCATGAGTTCAAGGAGGAACTTACCGGCCCTGAGTTCGCCGGCCGCTTTATCGAGCAGGTCGCCGCCTCTGGCATTACGGTCTACCTTGATACCACGGTAACTTCCTTTAAAGCCCAGCCCCAGGGAGCCGATCCTAATTCCCGGCCCTCCAACCCCCAGCTTTACAGGGAACTCTTCTGTGTTTCACCCCAGGGCCTATTGCATATTCGCGCCAGGACTGTGGTGCTGGCCATGGGCTGCCGGGAGCGGAACCGTGGCAACGTTCGCATCCCCGGCTCCAGGCCCGCCGGGGTCTACACAGCCGGCCTTGCCCAGCGCCTGGTCAACATCGAAGGCTACATCCCCGGCAGGGAGGTCGTGGTTATCGGCTCCGGGGACATAGGCCTGATCATGGCCCGGCGGATGAGCTGGGTGGGCTGCAAGGTCAAGGCGGTGGTGGAAATAATGCCATACCCGTCCGGCCTTACCAGGAACATAGTCCAGTGCCTGAAGGACTTTGATATCCCCCTTTACCTTTCCTGCCAGACTACCAGCATTTTCGGCAAGGACAGGGTCGAAGGTGTTGAGGTAACTCCGCTAGAGAACGGTATCCTTGTCCCTGAAAAAAAATTCCGCATCGACTGTGACACGGTGCTTTTGTCCGTGGGCCTGGTGCCGGAAAACGAACTCTCCAAGGAAGCCGGGGTGGAACTAAACACCGTTACCGGCGGCCCCCAGGTGGATTCCAGCCTCATGACCAATCTGGAAGGGGTCTTTGCCTGCGGTAATGTACTCCACGTCCATGACCTGGTGGACTGGGTGGCCGAGGAGGCCCGCAGGGCAGGCATTCAGGCCGCTGCGTATTTAAGCGGCAATCGAATCGCGGGTACTCAGATACGCCTTAAGGCGGGGGCCAATGTGCGCTACGTCAGCCCCGGCACTTTCCTTCCGTATGGAGAGAGTAAAATATATTTACGCTCCATGATTGTTAAAAGCGATGCGGTTTTGGAAATAAAGCTGGACAATCAGGTTTTTAAGAGCATCAAGCAGAGCCATGTCCAGCCATCGGAGATGATCAGCTTCAGCATAAACCCAAAAGATATTGAAAAGTTTTGCTATAGCAGTGAATCTGTAATGGAGTTTAATATTAGTTAGGAGCGCGTATGCGGGAATTGACATGTATTGTTTGCCCCATGGGATGTTCCCTTTCCGCACAGGAATGTTCTGATCCGGCGAATCCTTCTTCCCTGTCAATCACCGGCAACCGCTGCCCCCGCGGCCTTGTTTACGCCCAGGAAGAGATCCTGGCCCCCAAGCGCATGGTCACAGCCACCTGCAGCATTGCCCTTTCCAAGGGCGAGTCCAGCAGCCTTACAGCGCCCCGGCGGGTTCCGGTGAAGAGCAGTGTCCCCTGCCCAAAAGAAATGATCGATAAACTTTTGGAAGACATTTACAAGCTCAAACTGAGCCTGCCGGTAAAGACAGGGGACAGGCCCATCGTGGACTGGAAGGGCAGCGGGATCGATGTATTGGTGACCAGGTCAATGTGAATATTTATCCCTTCTTTAAAGCCTTACGATTCTTGAACATGTCAGCACTTCGCCGCCGGTTTCGGTAACAAGGACATTGTTCTCTAAACGGCAGCCGCCGTGGGCGGGATCGTAAAGACCTGTCTCTATAGCGATGATCATGCCCGGTTCCAGCACCCAATCATTGTCCCTATGGCTTAATAGCGAAGGCGCCTCGTGGGCTTCAAGCCCTATGCCGTGGCCCAGGGCGTGGGGCATGGCTTTCTTGTGCCGCCCAAAGAAGGCATCTACGGCCATGCCGACGTTCCTGGCCGGCACACCGTCTTTCACCATGGAAATGGCAAGCTTGTAGGCCTTTTCCGTCAGGGATAGCATTTTTTCCTGGGCCTTTGACAGGGGCTCCGCCGCAAAGGTCATTGTTACGTCGCTGGTATAGCCAGCGTATACAAGGCCAAAGTCCAGGATAGAAAGCCCTTTTCCGCCAAAGGGCCCGCCCGTATAAGACGGAAAGGCGTGGATACCGTAACTCCTTTCTGGCCCTGCGGCAATGATTTCAAAACCGGTGCCTTCGCATCCCCGCTTTCTGCCCTCTAAATCAATAAAATGGGCAATTTCGGCCTCGGTCTTTAACTTGCCGGAGCGTATATGCCTTTCCAAATGGTTGATTATATCGTTGGTCAGGGCCGTTAGCTTGCGGTAAATTTTTATTTCGTCCTCGTCTTTTACAGAGCGGCTTTTGTCCAGCTCCTCCCAGACGCCGCCTTCACGGCAGATAATATCAAAGTCAGAGAATTCTTCAACAAAGTTTAAGAATTTCGGGTAGGATGTAGTCCCCGGTATTTCCACCCGTGAGCCTTTGGGGATACCAAAGCGCTCCAGCGCGCCGCGCAGGGCCTTAAAAGCCTTGCGCTCAAATTCGCTAACAAAGGAGATCGTGGCGTCCGCATTGGCATGGAGTCGGGCCATGTTAATATCCCAGGGAACCAGGAGGGAGCGGCGTTCCACGGAAAGAAAAAGAAGGGCATCAGAGGGATGGCCGCAGAGCCAGCGGAGCGCCGGATTCCGGCGTTTCTCGAAGTCTTCGATCATCACCAGAGAGATCCCCTCGCGGGACATCCAGTCGTAGATTTTCTCCTGCCGTGTTTTATATCTTGTTTCTATCATTATTTCGCCCCACCATTATTACCGGAATCACTTGACAATGAATAGACGCTGGCATAAAAAGGTAAGCTATGGAAGCGCCGGAGGACAGGCGGGCACGGACATTATCGTCTGTGTACCAGGCCCTGGTAATATCTATTATTGTGATAGCCCTGGTTCTCTTTCTGGGAAGTGTATACGGGATGTTTTTTGGCTCCGGTCCTTCCCGCAGCGGGCCTCAAGCCGGCGTTTCTGCGGGGCAGGGAGAGGCGCAGATCTTTACCGGCATTGGCCGGCTTAGGATTTCTACCGCCGATCCTGAGCCTGGCGTTGTTGTGATTTTCGTATCATTTGTTTACTATCCCGAGGACAGGGCCTTTTCCGAGGAACTGGCCCTTAGAGTAAGGGATTTTAGAGCAGTTGTCGAGGAGTATATTGGTTCTTTTTCGCTTGCCGAGCTTCATTCTCTTAATGAAGATCTCATGAAGGCGGAATTACTGCGCCGTTTCAACGGGATTTTGCGGCTTGGAAATTTAGAAACCATGTTTTTCAGCGATTTCATGATTATCGGATAAGAAAGGACGGGTCAGGGCGCGGTTTTCGCGAGTTTCCCCTGCAACTATTGCCGCCGCTTCGTGTCAAAAAACAGAGGCCGGGGCTTGATCATAATTATTTTTCAAGGAGTAAAAATCCTATGGAGCAAATTACATCTTCAGCCGCCCAGGTAATCGTTTCCCTTATCCCCATTGTGGGGATTGTAATGGGGGCCGTGGTAGCATTTTTCTACCTGCTCTGGAACCACAGGCGCCGGACTCTTCTGATAAAGGCCGGGCAGTTTCAGCGGCCCGAATTTGACCTACTGGCATTTAGTCTTCTTGCCGGACTTCTGCTGGCTACGGTGGGTCTTGCCCTGACCATCTTTCTTGCGTTTGCGTTAGGGCTCAACTTTGGTCTTTTGGGCGGGATTATTCCTTTCGCCGTGGGGACTGGTTTGTTGATCTACTACGGGATAAGGCGCAGCGACAGGCCTTCATGACAGACGATGAGGACCGTACATTAGTCGCTCAGATCGTCTCCGGTCAAAAGGAACTATTCCGCCTGCTTATTAAGCGGCATGAACGGGCGGTTTACGGGATGGGGATGAGCTTCTTTCGAAACACCGATGACGCATCGGATTTTACCCAGGAGGTTTTCCTCAAAGTGTTTCGCAGACTTTCCCATTTTGAGGGAAGGTCCAGGTTTTCCACCTGGCTGTATAAAATCGCCTATAATACGGCGATTAACAAGCTAAACAGGAATAAGGAGTACTACAGCCTGGCGGAAGAGAGCCTTGTTCCGGACACCGATACCCCGGAACGGAAAGTGCTAAGGGAGCTTGCCCGTTCTGCGGTTCTGGAGGCCGTTAGGGAACTGCCTGAGCGCTTCCGCCTGTGTGTGGACCTCTTTTTCTTCTACGACCGCTCATATCAGGAAATTGAGGCGATTACCGGATATCCGGTAAATACCATCAAGTCTCATGTATTTAGGGCCAAAAAGATTCTGCGGGGAAAACTGGCCTCTTATGCGGAGTTTGGCTCAGGAGGAGTTGGATGAAAAAATATTTTTGGGTTTTAAAGAACATGAGGAATGCCGAGGAAATCATGAAAACCGATTTTTTCCCCCCTTCCCCCACTTTTGAAGATATCATCATGCAACAGGTGTACAAGGAAAGCGCCGCTGAACAGTTAAGCGACGCTCCGACGGGCTTTTCCCTGCGGGGCTGGGTTCTTATCGGGTTTTTCGTGCTTTTTTCCCTGTCCAGCGCCTTTTTCGGGATGGATTTTGCCGAAATTGCCAATTCCGAGGGGCTGTCCTTCCTGCTTCCAATGGGTCTAACCATTGGGATCATGCTAACCGTCTATGGGGCCCTGTTTATTGGCAGCCACTTAAAGGCACTTTCCGATCGTTTTGGGCTGCGTTAAGCTTAATCCGCATAGTTAACGTCAAAAAGGCGTTGACAATACTCAAATTGGCGCATACTCTAGATATATGAGCATTTCAACATATACAGTTAAACCAAAACTGCCCAACTCCTTGAAGCCCTTGGAGGAAATCGCACGGAACCTGTGGCTTTCCTGGAACTTTGACGCCATCGAACTCTTTATCCGCCTGGATTATGATGTTTGGCTTCAGTCCCATCAAAGTCCGGTAAGGGCCCTTGGCATGGTAAGCCAGGAGCGGCTTGCCGAGGTCGCCAGGGATGATTCCTATCTGGCAGCCCTTAAGGAAACCTACAACCGGTTTTTGAAGTACAAAAAGGGTAATACCTGGTACCGCGGCACCAAGAAAGAGGTGGTGGCCTACTTCTCAATGGAGTATGGCATGGATGTGTCCCTTCCCATTTATTCGGGAGGGCTCGGGATCCTTTCGGGGGATCATATGAAAACTGCTTCCGACATGGGGCTGCCCCTGGTCGGGATAGGGTTGCTCTACAGGCAGGGATACTTCAGGCAGTATCTTAATGCCGATGGTTTTCAGCAGGAAAGTTACCCGGAAAACGACTGGTACAATATGCCCGTTGAGCTCAAGCATGACAAAACCGGATCGCCGATAAAAATTTCCGTTGAGATGGCCGGCCGGATGGCTATTGCCCAGATCTGGGAAGTCAAGGTCGGCCGAAGTTCCCTCTACCTTTTGGACACCAATATCCCGGAAAATTCCCAGGATCTGCGGAACATAACGGCCTCCCTTTACGGCGGGGACAAGGAAACCAGGATGCAGCAGGAAATACTCCTGGGCATCGGCGGGATCAGGGCCCTGCGTGCCCTGGGGATAAACCCTGCCGCCACCCACATGAACGAAGGTCATGCGGCCTTCCTGGGCCTGGAACGTGTTCGTGAACTTATGGTGGAAAAGAACTTTAGCTTTGACGAAGCCCGTGAGGCAGTGTGGCCTACCAATATTTTTACCACCCATACCCCGGTACCAGCCGGAAACGAGCGTTTTGAGATTGCCCTGGTAGAAAAATACTTTAACAACTGGCCCCAGATCCTTGGCATTACCTGGAGGGACTTCCTTAGCCTTGGCCGGGAGCGGCCCTACGATGAGCATGAAACCTTCTGTATGACCGTCCTTGCCATTAAGATGGCCGCATACGCGAATGGGGTTGCCAGACTTCACGGGGTTGTTTCCAGGGATATGTGGAAGGCCCTTTGGCCGGGATTGCCCGGGGACGAAATACCCATCGGCCATGTAACCAACGGGGTGCATCCAAGAACCTGGGTTTCCAGCAACATGGGCGAGCTGCTTGAGCGCTACTTTGGCCCGCAATTTGATGAAGCTCCAACAGAGCTTGCGGTCTGGAACCGGATGGACAGGATTTCCGACGAGGAGCTGTGGCGGACCCATGAACGCCGCCGGGAAAGGCTTGTAGTCTTTGTCCGCGAGCGTGTCCGGGAGCAGTACAAGCGTACCGGCGCGTCCGAACGCCGCGTCCGGCAGGCAGAAGATGCCCTTTCGCCCTACGCCCTTACCCTTTGCTTTGCCAGGCGCTTTGCAACCTACAAGCGGGGAACCCTGCTTCTGCGTGATCCCGAACGCCTGCTCCGCCTGGTAAGGGACAACGACAGGCCGGTTCAGCTTATATTCGCCGGAAAGGCCCACCCGCACGACATTCCCGGCAAGGAGCTGATCCGCGAGATCGTCCGCTTCGCCGATAAAAACGATGTTGCAAGCCGGATTATCTTTGTTGAAAATTACGACATGACCGTTGCCAAGTACCTTACCACCGGCGGCGATGTCTGGCTCAACACTCCCAGGCGGCCCCTGGAGGCGTCAGGAACCAGCGGTATGAAGGCCGCAATGAACGGCGTCCTTAACTGCTCCATCCTGGACGGCTGGTGGGACGAAGCCTACAATCCCGAAGTCGGCTGGGCCATTGGCCGCGGCGAGGAGTACGCCGATACAAACCTACAGGACGAAATCGAAAGCAAGGCCCTTTACGATCTTTTGGAAAGGGAGATAATCCCCATGTTCTACAATCGCGGAAGGGACGGTCTGCCCCGTGAATGGATCAAGATGATGAAGACCTGTATGAAGGAAATCGGCCAGTCAATGTCATTCCACCGCACCATGATGGATTATTCCAATATGTTCTACTTCCCGGCACTGAAAAACTATCGCCGCATTGCCAAGGACGATTTCAAGGAATCCAAGGCCCTTGCCGGATACCTTTCAAAACTACGCCAGGCCTGGGATAACATTAAGATCTCCAAGATCAATTCAAACGCGAAACCGGTTATGCAGCGCGGAGATTTCCTTACCGTAACCGCCCAGATTGATCTTGGCCCCCTTGCACCAGAAGAGGTGCTGGTGGAACTCTACTACGGTTCCATGTCAAATCTGAGTGCAGCCATCACCAATGCCCGCCGGGCGGAGATGAAGGTCGCCGGAAAGGAAGGGGGGACTGTACATCGCTATCAGGTCAGGGTCGAATGTGAGGACACCGGCAGCCAGGGACACACGGTACGCATTCTTCCCAAGCACGAAGCACTGGTACACCCATACCGGAGCGGCTTTATAAAGTGGGCATAGCAGGTAACTGTTAACTGACCCGGCGGTAGCCTAGCAAGCTATCCGGCATAGCCGGATAGCAACCCGCCTTAACAAAACGAGGATTTTTTGTGAACGAAAAAAAAGCTCTTAATTTCCGCTATCTTGATCTGGTGGTAGCTCTGTTTGTCGCAGTTCTTATCACCAGCAATATAGCCTCCTCTGCAAAGATAATCGATCTTAATTTATCGATATTTGGCCTGGACCTTGCCTTTGACGGCGGGACCCTGCTTTTCCCACTGGCCTATGTCATTGGGGCCCTTCTTACGGAAGTTTACGGCTTTGCCGTAGCCCGCAGGGCAATCTGGACAGGCTTTATCGCCCTGGCCCTGACCGGGGGTCTTTTCTTTGTCCTCCGCCTCCTTCCCGGCGAGGAACTCTGGGAGTCCTATGCCGGAAGCGCCGCCTACGAGGCCATACTTGGAGGCATGAGCAGCGGCGGCATTATTCTAGCCAGCCTTTCCGCCTACCTGGTGGGGAAATTCTTTGATACGGCAATTCATTCCCGTTTGAAGGTGCTAATGGAAGGGCGTATGCTCTGGGTACGGGCCGTTGGGAGCAGCATGGTCGCTCAGTTACTGGACAGCCTGATCTTTATCTCCATCGCGAGCCTGACCGGGGTTTTCCCCTGGGAGCTCTTTGTGACACTGGTTTTTACCAATTACCTTTTCAAGATCCTTTTTGAGTTTCTGATGACGCCCCTGACCTACCTTTCGGCCTGGTTTTTGAAAAGGGCAGAGGGTCTTGATGTCTATGACCGGGGAGTTAAGTACAACCCCTTTAAGTTCTAAACAGCGCCGCTTTTAGATTATGGAAACGTATACCAGCGTTTGGTTTACCAGCTGGTAGGCAATCTCCCCAAAGGTAATGGGGCCGGCAAACACTTCCAGTTTCTTATTTTCAAGCTCGCCGTAAAGAAAATTAAGAATGCAGTTACAGGAAAACGCGGCAGTGCTTTCTTTGTGTTCAGCAATGCGCGCTTTGAATAAGCTCTCGTAATCCGATACGGCCTTTGCCATTCTGTACTCGATGCCCTTGAACACCGGCGCATAGAAATTGACAGTCCCGCCTTCAATTGATTTAAACGAAATATTGATATCGTTTCCCGAATAATCCCCCACAAGCGGCAGCTTGGTGTCTATGGCATTTTCCGCAATATAATCGGCCAGCACGACCTCTTTGCCGTCCACGCGGCATTTTTGTATTGAGAACCCTTCTTCGGTAAACTCAATGAGCGGCGAATCGGTGTCCTGTTCAAAAATATTGATGATGTTGACAGACACGGTCTTGTCATCGGGTACTTTCAGATGCAGCGCGACCGCTTTGTCGGCAAACGCTTCCGGCGTGCTGCCGTTAACGGCTATCGGCGTTTGGCCCTGAACATTCAGGTTCAGGCCGGAAATCCAGCCGACAATGTTTCGCAAAAACATATTTTCATAACCGGCGGCTTTTTGCGCATATTCTTTATGTACCGCGCTGTCAAAGGGTATTATCAGAATGGAAAAACCGTTCTCGAATGAGTCACTTGTTACCTGTTTAATGTCCTGCGCATTATAGGTCTTAATTGCAAAACCACTGTATGGAAATTCCGTCACAAACAATACATCGCCGGATACTTTTCCGCCTTCTTTTGCCATAAAATACTCGGTTGAGCCGCCTATCCAGTTCCCGGCAGGCAATTTTTTTAGCAGAGCTTCTGTTCCGGCGATATGGAGCAGCTTCCCTTCCTGGATCATTTTTGATGCTGATTCAAATGTAATTAACATTCCATTCCTCCTTACAGGCTCTTGATAATAATATAGTCTGCTGCCATAACTTTCCGGTTTTTCCCCAGAAAAGCGTTTATTACTTCCACGCAGTTTTTCACCGTAACTTCTGATGAATCTCTCGTATACATTTCCTTCAAATGTGTCAGCAGCATGGAAAAGGCAAGCAGTCTGAATTTTTTAACTCCCGATAGCAGTTTTTGTGTTTGCTGTGCTGTTATTTTCATTTCGTCGATCTTTTCTGCGTAAAATATCCCGAAGTTTTTGTCATCTATTGCAATATGGCTGTTTGCCCATTCCATCAGGTAACGGACAAAGGCATTGGGGACAAACCTGGCGCCAGCACGGTATTTTTTCTCGTGCTCAAGAACTGCTTTTACGAATTCCCTGTGCTTCGCCTTGTGGGCGGCCGTTCCCGGATAAGCACTTAGTTCAAACAGATCTTCTTCATGCTTAAAAATTTCCTTTATGTGGCCGGCCATCATTTGAATGGTTTTCATAAAGCTGGCAACGGCCTCATCGGTGCCTTTAAGGCAGGCATTGTAGAGGTCATTGGTCATACTTACGAATTCCTTGTGCTGGTCGTCAATCATCTTTATCCCCACGACAAAGTTATCGTTCCAGACAAGCATCTTTGAATAGGACGTTTGCGAATCGAGCATAATTCCGTTCCTCCTTCTATATCCAGAATAACATATATAATAGCAAAAAGCAATTTATTTTATGCCGGCCCCTGGCCGCTGCTCCCTGCCCCCTGAGCCTGGTTTTGCCCGCTTGGGCCGGGGTTTGCCCGCTTGGGCCTGGTTTTGCCCGCTTTCCTGCTCTAGTCCACCTTAAACCGTGATACTTCCTGCATTAATGCGTTTATGGCCTCGCGATTCTTGCCGCTTATCTCGTTGACATGGTTTACCGCCGCATCAATATGCTCCGCTCCGGCAGCCATTTCGTTCATGCCCGACACTATTTCCTTTGTAGCCTTATCTAAACTTTCGCTTTCCCGGATAACTTCCTTTGCCCCCTCAAGCATTTCACGGGAGCCGTTTTTTACATGCCGGGTACTCTCATTCACACTGCCAATGCCTTCCAGTATCTGCTTGCTCCCAAGGCCCTGTTCTTCCATTGCGCTGCGGATATTCTCCTCTTGTTCGTAGACAGTCCTTACACTTGAATCAATGGCTTCAAATTTTCCAAGCACATTGTCAGTGGAACTGGTTATGCTATCGATAGATGTCTTGATCTTTTTAAGTACAGCTCCAATGGTCTTTGACTGGTTGCTGGAATTTTCCGCCAGCTTGCGTATTTCTTCGGCGACAACGGCAAAGCCCTTGCCCGCCTCGCCCGCATGGGCGGCTTCTATTGCGGCGTTCATCGAAAGCAGATTGGTCTGGCTGGCGATATTCTGCATTACCGAGTTAATCTCCAATAGCCCCTCTGACTCACGAACGATTTCCCTTATGTCGGCTGCAACACCGGACAGTCCTGAACGGCCTATTTCGGAGGTGTCGCTTAAGTTTTTTACATTTTCGGTATTATTCACAAGTGTTGCGGTAACAGAGTTAATATTGGCCAGCATTTGTTCAATGGCGGACGAAGCCAGGGATATATTGTTGCTTTGGTTTTCAACATGGTCGTTTAGGCTGTTTATATTGAATACAAACTGCTCCATGGTCTCATGTGTTGCGCTCACACTTGCGTTCTGGTTCATAATACGGTCATTAATATTTTTAATATTGGAAGTGATTTCTGTCACTGCGGCAGCCGTCAGGCTCATGTTAGACGCAAGATCGTTTCCGATATTGGACAGGGTTTCTGCCTCTTTTTTAATGTTAATGATTAGTTTTTTTATGCTATCCTGAGTCTCCCCCAGCAAGAGCGTCATTTGGGAAATTTCATCACTGCCTTTTGCCTCAATTTTCCGGGTAAAATCTCCGGCGGCAATTGCTTCCAGGACGCCAAAAAGCCGGATTATTGGCCTTGTCAAAGTACGGCTAAAAATCAGGGCCGTTAGAAAGGAAATGAACACAATGCCAATACCAGTGATAATTATTAACAGTAAAATATACCAAAATGGCGCTTGCAGTTCCTCAAGCGAACCCATTGAAACGAGTATCCAGCTTGTATTATGTACAGGGGCGGAGCAAATATAGTTATTGTCATAAAACACTACATTTATTTGGTCATTAAGTATTGTGTTCCTGTCTAAGTGCGGCATTTCTTCAAAAAGATTTCTTTCTACCATGAAAGATATATCAGGATGAACTATAAAGAGTCCGTCTGTATCAATAAGAACTGTCGAACCGTCATGGGTAATTTTCCCGGCAAGAACAATTTCTGCAAATTGGGTCAGCAGCACATCGGCAGCCATTACTCCTGAAATATTACCATTTATGTTTCTGGCGGTGGTAGAAACAGTTATTACCAGCTCGTTGGTATCCGCATCTACGTAGGGATCAATTATCATCACTGTGTCAGGGTTGGCCATGGCTGCCTGATGCCAGAGGCGGTTGGGCGGATCCCATGTAGAGGGAGGATTCCAGCCGTCAGAGTCAAGATAAAGGCCGCCCGGGGCAAACCTGGAAACCGCAGAACCGTAGTACAGGCTTATCACGTCAGGAACAGTGGCGGCCATATCTATCATAGCCGCATCAGCAGTATTACGATCCGTATTGGTTACAATGTGATTTATAACAGATGCGGCAATATGAACCAAATCGGTGTAGCTTGCCAAAACCTTAAGCAAATCGGCATCAAGATACTGCATGGTAACATGGGCCTGGGCTTCAAGCTGCTGCTTTGTAAGTCTTTCCAGGTTTAACATAAAAATAATCGAAACTGTAACTACTGCAAGTACAACCAGGCCAATGCAAAGGCTTAAAATCTGCACCGACAGGGATTTATATCGCTTTTTCACTTGGTTCTCTCCATATTGTCCCTAATTGTATCTTGAAAAATTCCCTTTCTCAAGCTATATTCAAATTATGACCATTACACAAACCGTAGACATACCGGCTGACCGGCGCTTGATTATTGACGTGCCCAAAGAAATACCGGCTGGAAGGACTATTCTTACCTTTACCCCGGCTCCTGAAACTTCCTTGCATGAATGTCCCCTTTGCGCCCAGTATCGCGATCCCAAGAGCGGGGCATTGCGGCCTAATGCCGAAACCATCGCCGCAATTGAAGAAGGAGACGCCATGCTTCGCGGTGAAATTCCCGCAAAATGGTACAATTCCCTTGAGGAAATGATTGTGGACTTGGACGCTGACGATTAAACAGTGCTGAATCCAACTTTTACAGGTCCTTTTAAGAAAGACCGTAAGCTCATGATAAAACAAAATAAGAACATGAACAAACTCAATGAAGTAATGGGTTTGCTTCTTAATGAACAGCCGCTTTTGCCAAAGCATGAAAACCACCCTTTGCATGGGAAATACAAGGGGAAGTGGGAGTGTCATATTGAACCTGATTGGCTTCTCATATATCGCATCGAAAAGGGGGCCAAAAAAGTGGTTTTTTACCGCACAGGCTCCCATTCTGAGTTGTTCGGTTAGCTTATATACGTTCATCGCTTTTAATCCCTTCTCCCTTCCGTAATAACCCGTGTAAACCCTGGCCCAGGGGCCTGTGGGCGGCCCAGCGGAAACTGCCGGGGAACCTGCTTACGGAGCCCCCTTGAGCTCTTAAATAGCTATCTTTTTTTAACCTTCAAGCTTAGGTCTTTAAGAGCTCAGGCGTTTTCTGCCCTTTATGGACCTGGCCACTTGCAGTGGTCAGGCATTTTCGCCCTCGTCTCCTCCTGCAGGGAGCTCCGGCAAGATGTTTCCGCTAGGCCACCCACAGGCCCCTGGGCCGGGGTTTACACGGGTATCATGGGTGGGGAATGGCAAGGAACAGTTCAATGAGTCAAAAGGCCCGTAGGGGTAACCGTGCGGCAGCACGGCTATCCATACACACATGGGGACTGAAAGCCCGAAGGGATCTAGGTCACTGGGCCATTTGTGGCTGGCTGGCTGGCAGATTTTCATCCATCATTCCACAGCTTGGGCCTGGACGGCGTTTCATCAGCATCCCACCACCAGGGCGAGCGACTTGGGTTAGTTGAAAAAATGTCCGCTTTGGCATCTTCTCTACTGGCGTGGATGGTCCAGCCGGGGCCGGATGCCCAATTAGCCTGGTTGCTGGTGAAATCCACGCCGTCTTTGCCGTTATGAGTTCTGTCAGGGGTAGGAAAATCAGGTTGAGGTGAAGTGCCTTGAAAAAATACCATATTAGAATCGGCATGGTTGTTGTTGAGAACAGTGGTAGCAGCGGGGGCCTCAATGTCGCCCACTACACGCCCGAATTGAGCTGTACCTCCCGGGGGGGGTCTGGTTATTGATGGGTTCAACGCCACGTTGTTTTCCGCAGTGCTACCTACTCTTATCCTCCCAGCAATGCCGCCGACACCTGCGGATCCAGATACGCCTGTAACGCTGCCTATGGCATAGCAATTTAGCACATAGGCCCTGTTGGTCTGGTCTCCGATAGTCCCCGCAATGCCGCCGACCCATGTTCGGCCGCTGACCGCGACATCGGAGTAGCAGTTTTCTACTGTACCAAAGAGACGTCCCGCAATGCCGCCAACAAAGTCACGAGCGGTAACGCTGCCCTTAACGCCAAGATTTATAACCTTGCCGTCAAGTCCAATAGTTTCGAACAAGCCCTGCCAATCGTTACCGCTAATGAAAAGGCCGCTGATGGTATAACCATTGCCGTCAAAGGTTCCGTTGAAGGTGCCAATGTTGCCAGTGATGGCGCCGATGGGCGTCCAGGCAATGTTCTCCAGGTCGATATTATCGGCCAGGACGTGGTACTGGCCGACGGTTAGTGGCATGGCCGCTAGATTAGCACGAGTTCTTATTACGGTGTCGCCTACAATAGCCCTCAGGGGAACGCTTTCGGAAAAGCTGCCAGCGGTGATGGTCAGCGTGGCGCTTTGGCGCACCCCAACTGCAGTTGGGGTTGCATTTGGTGTGATGGTGATGGTGACGCCGTCGGTGGTGTCTTCTCCCAAGGTAACTCCACCGGCTCCGCCCACTGTGAAACCTGGGGCAGATGCCGTAATAGTTGCAGGTGTACTTCCGGCAGGTGTGCCTGTGTAGTTAGAAACCTTTATTGTCCATGTGGGCGTCGTTTCGGCAAGGGAAAAAGGGGGAAAGTCATGACCTTTCAAAAATTCATCTTTAGGCACGCTCAAAACAATGGCGTCTGAGAGCCTGCCCATTTCTACCTTAACGCCTTTTTCCTCTCCGGCCTCTACGGTAAAGTCGTCGGAGCTGCCATTAGAGTAGGGCCAGCCATTCACGGTGGCTTCTACATCCACGCGATATTCGGTGCCGGGAATGACTTCTATTGAGCCTTTGCCTGTGGCATCTAGTATGATTGGTTCTTTTTCGGATGTGCCAACTTTGACAAGGAATACCTCGTGGTCAATTTCGCTAAAGTCTAATCCGCCAAAGCCCGTTGCTGACCTGGCCGCTCCGCCGCCCAGGTTTATGGTGATGGTGGCGGTTTTGCCTGGCTCCTGGGCCGAATACGGGCCGGAACAGGTGCCCAATAGCAGCATCGAAAAAACGACCGTCACACAGGCCAAAAAACGCAAATTTTTCATAGTTTTATCCCTCATTTCAAAGATTTTTTTGTGCATTTTGTCTTAATTATCACCAATAATGGAGAATTTGAAAATCATACTAAAGTCACGATTTGCATAAAAATGGCAAAAAAAGTGCCCGGCGCCTATGTTGATTTTCTAAATAAGCTCCAGTAGAATGGAAAAATCCTCTAATAGCGGGTATTTTTTTGAGAAATTTAAGCCCTGGCTTTGACAGTATATCCCTGGACTCGACAAAAAGACTAAAACTGTCACGCCATCTGCAGATGGCTAGAATTGCCTCTTTTCTGGGGCTTTTGTGCCTTTTTCTGAATTACTACCAGGTAGTGCTTTTAGCTAATTTTTTACCCGCCGGCTCAAGAGCGCTTCTTTCCAATATTGCCTTTTTCAGTTTTTCGGGAGTCGTCCTTGGCGCCCTGCTCTGTCCCTTATTTTTGTCTAACCCTGCATGCAAAAAGCCCCTGCCGTTTGGCATAGTATTCATTGTTCTGTTGCTTCTGCCAAATCTTATACTCAGGTTTCTGGGGGTGGAACTTTATCTTGCTTCTTTGCCGGTTCGGGGAGCTATTCATGTTTTATCGGGGATCTTATCTCCTCTGACTTATGGCCTGTTTTTCCTGACCCATCTTTCACCAGAAAAATCTGATATTGCCCCCCGCCAGGAAAATCGTTTGAGCCGGTATTGTATATTTTTCTTTTGCCTTGCCATTGCCGGCGGTTTTCTTATGCGCTTTATTAGCTTGCCCCTGTTACAGATTAGCGGTTTAAGCTCCGACCCCCAAAACGCAATGTCTTTTATCTACAATGGTATTACATGGCTAATATGCGGAATAGGACTGTCTGCTATTGTATGCGTGATAATGTTAAACCGCGCCTTTGAAGCAAGCGCAGAGAATACAACAGACAGCGCAGCGGTACAGCCAAAAACAAATTGGTCATTGTTATTTTGCCTTATTGGTATTTCAGCGATATTTAGAATACTCAACGCAATTGTAGGTTTACGCCTGACTCCTATCTTGAACCAAATAGAAGGAATGTTTAACCCGGAGTTGCTTGTGATAGCATTGGCAATTTCTGCCATCGGCTTTTTTGCCGGGCGCGGTTCCATAAACCGCTTTATCAAATGGTTTCTTCCTTCTGTAATTGCCATATTTATTCTGCTCCCCTGCCTGTATTTTTTCGATAACTACCCGGGCTTTATTCTGTTCATGGACATTCTGCTGGAGCTTTTTGCAAATCTGTCCAGGGCAATTTTCCCAGCCGTCCTTGTAACGGCTTATGTATTCAGCCGTCCGGGCCCGGAACCAAATCCGTCGTCCGCCCTCAGGGGCTTTTGGTTTTACTTTATTGTAACAGCAGAATATTTAACTCATTCTTTTCAATTTATAATTTTCAGGCTTAACAGTTATATACCGCCAATCAGCACGGAATTTGTATTATTGCTTACATGTATATCTGCAATTCTGCTTTTTTTCCTTTCTTTTAGAATACTTTTTGATAAAGAACCTATTGAGCCGCAAAGCGCTTTGGGAAATGCAGCGCCCGTTTCTTTTGAAGAAATTTTTGTCAAATACAGGCTTTCCGCACGCGAAGCTGAAATTGCCCGTATAATGGTGGAAGAAGGGCTGGGCAGCGAAAGCATCGCAAAACGGGTTAACATTGCTTCTATAACAGTAAAAAATCATATTACCAGCATCTACCGGAAATGTGATGTAAAAAACCGTGCAGAGTTCATGTCACTGTTTGTGAATAAATTATGAGTTTTCGTTACCTCTAAATTCCTTCTTATCCAAAGGATAAAAGTTGATCATGACAATTGCCGCAATCAGAATCGCCACGGGGATGGGGCCGATGATGAGCCTTATCGCGTTGAACACCGTATCTGGCTGGACAGCTGTTTCCCCGGCCTGGGAAATGTAGCCGCCCCATTCAAGAATCAGGCCCGCAAAAAATATGGCTATGGCGGCTCCCAGTTTTGATGTGAATGTCCACATTCCGTAGTAGGCGCCTTCTGTCCGTTTCCCGGTTTTGTCGGCATCGTATTTTATCGTGTCCGGCACCATGGCAAAGGGCGCAACGTAGCTAAAGCCCACGCCAATGCCCGCGTATACCATCAGGGCGAAAAAGAATTCCACCGGCAGCCTGTGTCCCAGGGTAAATATGACGGCGCAGGCGCTGGCAAGTACGGCAAAACAGATCTGGTAAGTCCGCATCTTGCCGATTTTTTTGGAGACCAATACCGAAATGGGAATGCAGATCATTGCAGTTAACAGGAGAAGGAGCAGCGCAATTGTCGTTATGTCAGGGCGGTTCAATACATTGGTGGTGTAGAAGGCCAGGATGGTTGTCAGAAACGAAATGCCCGTTATATGCAGGGCGTAGGTGGCAAGGAGTATCACAAATGGCTTGTTGTGAAAGACCGCGCTGTATGTGGAGAAAAAGCTTTCCTTGGGCAGGTCTTCTTTGCGGTACTGTTTTTCCTTTGTTCCAAAGAAGGTGATCAGGGTTACCGTCATCATGATAGCGCCCAGGATAATGCCCATGGCGGAAAAGCCGCGGGGGTCAACAAGAGGGTCTAGCGAGCCGGGCCTGGCAAAGATATGCACCAATGGTTCCACCGCGCCCGCGCCGGCAATAGTGCCGAAGACCGCGCAGCCAAAACGGTAGCCGTTCAGCGATGACTGCTCGTTGTAGTCCTTTGTAAGTTCCGGTGTTAACGAGGAGTAAGGCACGTTCAGGATGGTGGCAACTGTATTTAAAAGAATCAGGGCAGCAATTGCCCAGAGTAAATGCATGGAAGAAGGCAGGTACTGAGGTGCGGTAAAGAAAAAGGCCATGCTGAGCAGCATGGGAACCGCGCCGAAAAGCAGGTAGACCCGCCGCCTGCCCCAACGGGAGAGGGTTCTGTCGCTGATAAAGCCCATCATGGGATCGGATACCGCATCCCAGGCCTTGCCGATCATTACCGCAGCCCCGGCCAGGGCGGCGGCGAGGCCCACCGTGTCGGTCAGGTACTTCAGGGCCCAAAAGGACATCAGGGTAAAGAGCATGTTTCCGCCCAGATCAAAAATACCAAAGCCAAGTTTTTGTTTTACCGTTAGACGCTCACTCATAAACAACCTCTTTTTTATAGACAGTTTTTATAGATAAATTTTACAGACAATTTTTTAGAGCCTCAAGCTCCACAGGAATGGTCCTGGCATCCACGTTGCGTTCCATTGCCGCCTGTAACGAGGGCGGAACGGGCACAGGCCCGGTGATGGGTTCCACGGTCTCGGCGAATTTTGCCGGGTGGGCGGTGGAGGCAACAACAACAAGGGTGCCGGTGCCCTGCGGCTTTTGGGCCGCCGGTAAAAGCCCGGCCTCGCTTAACTTATCCACGGCCCGCCAGCCCACGGCGCTGTGCGGGTCAAGGTAGTATTCCCAGCGGGAAAATACTTCGCCGATTGTTTCCCTTGTCTCATCGTCCGTCACCGAGGTCCCCAGGATGAGCCGCCGCATATCCTCCCAGGAGAAATGCGCGGCCATGCGCTCAAAGTTGCTGGGCGCTCCCACATCCATGGCATTGGAAAGGGTGGCCTGGGAAAGCCGGGTCTCGTAGTTCCCGCTTGCAAGGTAGTCCGGCACGGTTTTGTTGATATTGGTGGCTGCGATAAAGCGTTTTATTGGAGCGCCCATCTTGTAGGCGTAAAGACCGGCGGTCAGGTTCCCAAAGTTGCCGGAAGGCACGCAAATACAGGCATCCGGGACCTGCCCCGCAGCGGCGGCGTAGTAAATGGCTTGGGGAATTAGCCGGGCAATGTTAATCGAATTCGCCGAGGAAAGAACCAGCCGCTTCTTCAGATCCTCATCCCCAAAGGCCTGCTTTACAAGGCTCTGGCAGTCATCAAAGCTGCCCTCCACGGCGATGGCGGAGACATTGCCGCCAAGCCCGGCGATTTGCTTTTCCTGCAGCGGGGTAACCCGGCCCTTGGGATACAGAACCGTAACGGTAATTCCCTCCACGCCGAAAAAGCCGTCCGCCACCGCGCCGCCGGTGTCCCCGGAAGTGGCAACCAGGATCTTCAGGGGCTTGTCTTCACCGCGGCGCAGGTAGGAAAAGGCCCGGGCCATAAAGCGGGCGCCAAAGTCCTTAAAGGCCGCCGTGGGCCCGTGAAAGAGTTCCAGCACAAGCCGGTTGCCGGCCATAACCACCGGCGCCGCAAAAGGGTAGGCCGACTGGAGCATTTCCTGCAGGGCCGATGCCGGAATATCGTCCTTGACCCAGGGATGTATTGTTTCAAAGGCAATGTCTTTAAAGGCCATGGTCCCCAGGGAAGACTTCACAGCGGCGGAGTAGCGGGGAACTTCTTCCGGGACGTAAAGGCCGCCGTCAACGGCAAGGCCGGTAAGGGCGGCTGTGGCAAAGCTGGCCGCCTCGTTTTTGTTTCTGGTGCTGTAGTAGCGCATAGGACAGAGTAGCACAGCGCACATTATTTTTTCCAGTAACCCGGCGTTAAAAGTATAAGGACTGTCCACAGTTCCAGCCGCCCAACGATCATCACCAGGGAATAGTATAGCTTTAGGTAATCCGGAAGATCGTAATAACTGTCAAGAAGACCTGCGGCAGTGATTCCTGCGCCAATGTTGCTGGTTATTGCTATGCTGTTATACAAAGATGAGAACAGATCAAGCCCAGAGGATGCGGTAACCAGGGTGCTTATGCCAATAACGGCAAAATAAAGAAAAACAAAGCCTGCGGCACCATACACAACATCCTTGCGGCCAACCTTGCGGTTAAGGTGTATGCTAAATACTCCCCTGGGATAAAGGAGGCGCCGGAATTCATTTCGGGACTGTTTTAATAAAATCACATGGCGGATCACCTTGATTCCGCCGGCAGTAGAACCTGAACACCCGCCGATCAACATAAGGCAAAACAGTACAGCCTGGGCCATTGCCGGCCAGGCGGTGTAGTCAGCACGGATGTTCCCTGCGGTGCTCAGGGTGGAAGCAGTCTGAAAGAAACCAAAACGAAAAGCCTCGTTAACTGAATCGTATGAGGGGATAATATTTACACTGACGATAAGGGAAGAAACAAGAAAAATAAGAAAGAATGCCCGCAGCTCTGTGTTATGTACGAGCTCCAGAAATTTACCGCGTATAAGACGGTAATACAGGGAAAAATTAATAGCGCCCAATAACATAAAAGCTACCGTTACCCAGTCAATAAAGGGAGAATTATAATATGCAAGCCCGCCATTACGAATACTAACGCCTCCGGTAGAGATAATCGTTAAGGCCTGGCATACAGCGTCAAACCATGTCATTCCACCCAGGCGGTAAAGGATGATCAGAATTGCGGTAAAAGCACAGTAAACCGCCCAGATTATTTTTGCGGTGTCGGTTATGCGCGGTCTTAATCTTTCTTTTTCAGGGCCAGATACTTCGGCCTTGATGAGCTGATAATTACTGACTCCAAGGAGGGGAAGCAGGGCCACAAAGAGAAGAATAATTCCCATGCCTCCGGCCCAGTGGCTGATACTTCGCCACAAAAGCAGGGACCTGGGCAGAGCTTCAAAATCAGAAATGGTAGTTGCCCCCGTAGTAGAAAAACCGCAGGCACTCTCGAAAATTGCATTTACCCAGCCCATGTTAACAGGGGCAAAATAATAACACAGGCTGCCTGTTAATACAGCAAAGGCCCAGACCAAAAAAACCAGAAGGAAACCATCCCGCACCCTAAGGCTTAAGGGAATCTTCCTGAAAAAAAACGCCGCAGACAATCCCGGCAGGACTCCTAAAGTAATTGGAATAAGAAAGGCCTTTGTCATGGCTTCCCCAAGAACTAAAGCCGTAATAAAGGCAGGAATAATAAGAAGACTGAGCATGGAAATAACAATCGCCAATATACGGACTATAGACATTTTTTCCCTTTACAGCGTGCCAAAGATTTTTTTGATCTCCGGTTCGCTGCCGCTCTTTGTAATTAAAATCACCCTGTCAGCAGCCATGAAAACATAATCTCCCTGGGGAATAAATGCCGTTTCGCCGCGGATAACCAGCATTATAATACCCCCGGTAGAAAGCTTAAAATAAGTGATGGCTTTTCCAACAACCGGAGAATCTTCTCTGATTTCTATCTCGATAATATTGACGCTTCCGTCTCCCATGCTGTGAACATCCCGTATGCCGGTACCGCGAAGACGGGATAATATTGCATCCACCACTACAGAATTCAGGGAGATAGCTACATCAACTCCAAGCTGAAGGGCAATGCTTTTATATCCCGCACCAGAGACTAAAGCTATAGTCCGCTTCACTCCATGGGATTTTAGGTATACGGCGGCGATTATATTAAGCTCCTGATTGGCAGTAGCGGTGATTATTAGATCCAGATCGCTTATTCTTTCTTCGGCCACAAAATTTTCATCCGAAATATCTTCGTTCAAAACAAGGGCTTCTGGGAAACGGGCTGCAAGTTCCTTGCATACTGAATAATCCTGCTCAATAACAGTCACCTGGCGTTCGTTCTTTTGAAAAAATGTTTTAAAAAAAGAAGCAATTCCTCTGGGAAGATTATCACTTTCGGCAGATTTGTCCTTTAAGGCAAGGAGCTCTTCAAGGATAAGAGAGCCAAGATGCCCGCCGCCTACGATTCCTATGCGTTTTAAAGGAGTCTCTGTCCTGCCTGCCATCCGGAAAACCTGATCCATGTTTTCTTTTCTGGTAATAATGTGAATAAGATCATCTGCATGCAGAACTGTAGAACCGGCTGGAAGGAAACAATCATGGCCGCGTTCTATCATGGAAATTATTCCTTCATCCCGTATAAAAGAATGAAAATCTGTCAGGGTAAGTCCGTCAAATGTGCTGCCATTTTTAATGGTGGTTGAGCCAAGTTCGTATGGTGTCCCCGGAAAGGCAAGGATATTTCCCAGGGCTCCATGGGAGAGTGTGATTATTACCGCCTTGGCAGCCTCTACATCAGGATGAATAAAACAATCTATCCCCAGGAACTTTCGCTCCATTGATGCGGCGTCTGATGCTGCGTCTGATGACGCATCAGCCTCCATTTCAAATTTCCAGGCGGCCTGATTTTGCAGCATGTAATCAGCATTCCTTACCCGCGCTATTTTTATTAAGCCGGAAGTTCTTTGTAAAGAAGCAGCAAGGCCGCAGATTATCATGTTATCTTCGTCGGAATCGGTTACGCAGATAAGAGCATCGGCGCTGGAAACCTCGGCTTCCATAAGCGATTCCACCTTGTTTCCCGTTTCATGAATAACAAGACAGTCCAGGCGGTTGGATGCGTGCCGCGCCTTTTCCTCGTTGGATTCTATAATGGAAACAATATGCTCTTCCTGAAGCAGGTATTTGGCAAGCTGTGTTCCCGTTGAGCCTGCACCGACAATAATGACTTTCATTGATATTTTCTTCCTTCTTGCGTTAGCGGTGAACGATGATTATCTAGTCGTCCTTGGTCTTTAACACCGCCAGGAACGCGCTCTGGGGGAGCTCCACGTCTCCGACCATACGCATGCGTTTTTTACCTTCCTTTTGCTTCTCTAAAAGTTTCTTCTTGCGGGTGATGTCGCCGCCGTAGCATTTCGCCGTTACGTCCTTGCGCAGAGGGTTCACGGTCTCCCGCGCAATGACCTGGCTGCCGATGGCGCCCTGGATGGGAATCTTGAACTGCTGCCGGGGTATCTCGTCCACAAGGCGCTCGCAGACAATGCGGGCCCTGGCATAGGCGTTTTCCTTAAAGACCAGCTGGGAAAGGGCGTCTACCGGCTTGCCGTTAAGCAGTATGTCCAGCTTAACCAGCTCCGTGGGCTTGTAACCGCTAAGGTCGTAGTCAAATGAAGCATAACCCCTGCTGATGCTTTTAAGGCGATCGTAAAAATCAAAAAGCACTTCCGAAAGGGGCATGTCGTAAACCAGCTCCACCCGCTTTTCATCCAGGTAGCTCATGTTTGTCTGGACACCGCGCTTTTCCATGCACAGGGTCATAACGTTCCCAAGGAAAGTCGTGGGAGTGATCACGGCGGAACGGATGTAGGGTTCTTCGGCGCTTTCAATTTTGCCCTCGTCGGGGTAGTCGACCGGATTGTCAATCATCAGTTCCTCGCCGCTTCTAAGCCGCACCTTGTACTTGACCGAAGGGGCGGTAAAGATAACGGACTGGTCGAATTCCCTCTCCAGCCTTTCCTGGACAACCTCCATGTGCAAAAGGCCAAGGAAGCCGCAGCGGAAACCAAAACCCAGGGCCGCCGACGAGTCCTTTTCGTAGATCAGGGACGCGTCGTTTAGCTTGAGTTTGTCGATGCTGGCTTTAAGTTCCTCATAGTCGTTGGAGTCTATCGGATAGATCGAGGAAAAGACCACGGGCTTTATCTCCCGAAAGCCCGGCAGGGGTTTTTCGCAGGGAGCGTCCGCGCGGGTTACCGTGTCGCCGACCCGGACATCGCTTACGGTTTTGATCCCCGCGATAAAGTAACCCACGTCCCCGGCGGAAAGCTCCTGTGTTTCCGTCAGGGCAAGTTTGAAAATGCCTACGGTTTCCACATCGTGTTCGACGTTGTTTGACATAAAGCGGATCTTCATCCCCTTTTTCAAACTGCCGTCAAAAAGGCGCAGGTGGACTACCACCCCCCGGTAGGGATCGTAGTGGCAGTCAAAGATCAGGGCGCTAAGCGGCGCGGCGGCGCTTCCGGATGGCGGAGGTATCCGATCGACAATGGCCTCGAAAAGCTCGTCCACCCCGGCGCCGGTTTTGGCGGAGACTAAAAGCGCGGCAGAAGAATCCAGTCCCAGGTCCTTGTCGATCTGCGCCTTTGTTTCGTTTATGTCCGCGGCCTGCATGTCGATCTTGTTGATCACCGGAATTATTTCCAGATTATGCTCCAGGGCCAGGTACATGTTGGAAAGGGTCTGGGCCTGCACGCCCTGGGTGGCGTCAACCAGGAGCAGTGCCCCCTCGCAGGAATTAATTGCCCTGGAAACCTCGTAGGTAAAGTCAACATGGCCCGGGGTATCAACCATGTTAAGCGAATACTCAGAGCCGTCCGCCGCAGTATAGGGAATGCTTACCGCCTGGCTTTTGATCGTGATTCCACGCTCCCTTTCAATATCCATGTTGTCCAGGATCTGGTTCTGGAAATTACGGTCTTCTACCAGGCGGCCTTTCTGAATCAGCCTGTCCGCCAGGGTAGACTTCCCGTGATCGATGTGGGCGATGATACAAAAGTTTCGCTGCTTGATCATACTATCTTAGGACGCGGACGTTCCCTTCAAGCCGAATCTCTCCCAGGGGTTCTATGTTGATGTCAGCCGGAATTTCCAGATACGACAGCACCGCCAGCTCCGGAACTTTCCTGCGGGTTGCCTCTTTTACAAGAAAGCGCGCCTTTGGGGAGCAGAGAATAACCGGTGGGAAGCCCCTGTCATGCAGCACTTGCAGGGCAGAAGAAATCAGGTTTACCCGGTCTTCGGGGCATGAGTTCGAAGGACTCTCTGCGCCAATAAGTCTGCTTTCAAGAGAGTGATCCGCAAATTCCTTGTCCAGCTTGGGATCCAGGGTCAGTACCCGCAGGCACTGCCTGTCGTCGGTGTATTCAAGACAGATCTGCCGCTTTAGTGACTGGCGTATCTGTTCTATAACCATATCGCTGGGCGCCGGTCCAAAACTGCCCCAGTCGGCCAGGGTTTCAAGAATAACGGCAATGTGCCGGATGGAGACCTGCTCGCTTACAAGGCTCTGAAGTATGTCCCGGATAATTCCCAAAGAAAGCAGGCTTTTTGCCTCGCCGGTAACAACGGGGTACTTTTCTTCCGCCGCGTCCAGAATGGCCTCAACCTCATCCCTGCCCAGCAGTTCCGCCGCACGCCTTTGAATGATCTCAGCGGCATGGCGGACAAGCACCGAGGAGGCGGTCTTTGCCGCGAGCTGGATGTCCTGAAAGTCAATTCCCGCGCAGCAGCCAAGTTCCAACCTGCCCCGGCCAGCCTCAAGGCCCTTAAAGAGTATCCGGTACTCATCGTCTCTTAGCTTTGAGTTAAGGGAAATACGAACGGCCGGAATGGAAAAGCCCAAAAGCCGGATAAGTTTTTTCCTAAGGGCGTTTAAGGGCTCGCCTAAAAGCACGTCCCTTCCAGGCTCCTCGGCGGTCAGGGCAAAGAAGGAGGCTCCCAGTTCCACGCTCAGCGGCCGGGGAACCTTTACCGGAATGCTCTGACGGCCTTTCCCGAAACTTCGCCTGGGACGGCTCCTGTGGGGAACCGAGCGGCTTAGGGCCATGGAGACATCCCTGTAGGAAGCTTCCGGAATGGCCTCTCCGGCTTTGCCGTAGGAGATCAGGTTCTTCGCCAAAAGAGAGTTGCTTACTATCGATACACCCAAATTCTCAGCCGCCCGAACAAGGGCTTCGGCGGCCGCATCTTTCTCCAGAAAGACAATCATGGGGGCGAACATATTCTCTTCATCGTATTTAAGCCCGATGGCGGATTCACTCCCTACTATGACAAGATCGCAGAAAAGGACACAGGAGTTTAAGATAGACGCAGATGTATCCGGGGTGAATTTTTCTTCATACTTCATTAGCTCTATTTTACAATGTATCGGGGGTGTCCAGCAAGGCTGGTAAACGCATACTTGCCGGAATGTAGCCCATACGGCGTTTTCTGACATCTACGTCCATTAGGACGTAGCCATCATTCTCAAAGACCTTAAAGCCCCTGATTGTCACCGGGTCGTTTTCCGAGAAACCTGCCTGGTCGGCAATGGAACCCCGGATCACGCGGTTCACAAGGTATGTTGCGAAAAAGCTGGTTCCCGCCTGGGGTGCCAGGACAAGGCCGAAAAGCGGCGCGGTCAGGCGTTCCCGGCTGTCCCTTTGGGCGGCTTCCGCCATGGGGACTACGGGCCTTGCGGCAAGTCTTATAACGTGGTTCTGACGATTCCCCTCCGGGTCAGTGATTTCAAGGCTTACCAGTTCCCCGGGGCTAAGTGAAAAGAGCCTGTCCTGCAGGGCGGGGATCAGGGCCCCCTGCCTGGCGGTGACCGCCTCTCCGTTAATGGCCCTAATTACGGAGCCTTCCCGGATCTGCTGCTCCGCCGCCGGGGTAAAAGGCGCCACGTAGATGATTTCCGCGCCGTCAATGCCATCGCTCAGGGAGAATCCCAGCCAGGGCCGCTCCGCCTTGCCCCCGGTGAGCATTGCCGGCAGGGCGGCGGCCAGCCTTTCGGCTGGAACCGCGAAGTTAAGGCCCTGGAAACGGTCAAGGCCGGCGAAAACTATACCCACAAGCCGCCCTGACATGTCAACAACCGGCCCGCCGGAATTCCCCGGGTTCAATGCGGCGTCTATCTGAATCTGGTCGCCGATCTGCAAAATACGCCTTCCCTGGGCGGATACAATCCCCTGGGTAACGGTTCTTTCAAGGCCAACGGGGGAACCTATGGCGTGAATAGTTTCACCCACACTGGGCAGGGCCCAGTCAACCACGGAAAAAACGTATTCGGGGGTTATTTCGGTTTTAATCAGGGCCAGATCCATAGCCCTGTCCCAGCCGATGACCCTGGCGGGGATCCGGGGGCTTGTGGAATCGCCCATGCGTATGTACATGCGGGAAAAGCCCTGGTAACTGGGATCAACTTCGCTGTAGATCACATGGTAGTTGGTTATAAGGAGCCCTGAGGCATCCACAAAAAACGCCGAGCCAAGCCCCATGTCGGGAACGCCCCGGCCCTGATGAATACGCATACCCCGGTCTATCAAGACAGTTGCCACTCCATTGATCATTTCCGCAACGCTGTCCCTGCCCTGGGCATAGCTTATGGATGCTTGCGGAATTTCACTCCGCCGCCCGGCTCCCATACTGTTTACTATGTCCAGAAAGAAAGCTGCCGTCCGCCTCTGCCTAAGCTCAACGGCCCTGTTAAAAAAGATAATCGCGTCATCAATGCCCAAAGAGCCAAGCCTGTGGGCCTCTGCCGCCGCCAGAAAGGCAGCAAGCATATTCCCTGCGGCAAGCTGCTCCCTGGCCTGCTCCAGGGCAAGCTCAGGCCCATCGCCGGTTTTTTCAACATCAATTCCAAGGTGGCCCAGGGAGCGGGCAAGGGAAGCCGCCTCGGCCCAGCGTTTTTCCTCCAGGGCAAGCCGCTGGGCGCTAATGAGGTTTTCCGTGGCCTCCTCTCTAAGGGCCGCAAGCCTTCTTAGTGTGTCAGGGTCTTCCCCGTCGGAAAATCTGCTGCCTGAACCGTAAATTAAATTGTAGACCTCAAGAAGGTGGATTGCCCTGGCCGGGTCTTCACTGCTTTGACTGGAAATATCGTTTAGTCTGAAATCCCTTACCGAGCTGGGGGGCGTCAGCCTCATTTCCGCCCTGGCCTGTGTATGGCAGGAAGCCAGGAGTATCACGGGAATAAAATATAGTAAAAACTTTTTATTCGCCTGCGTAAACATATTCTATATCCCGATCATAATCCCAAAGTTCCTCAAGTTCCATAGGCCGGTCGCTGCGTCTAAAGTAGCGTATAATATCCATCTGCCCGTCGAAATCCAGATCCACCCGCTGGCGCTGTGGCCTGCCCTGTAGAAACTCGGTTTCGGCTACCATGAGATCCCCCACAAACTCCCTGGCCCTTATGGGAATGCCCTGACTTAGCTCGACCACTTCAGTGCCTCCATCGAATTCAAGGCTGGGCCTTTCCACCCGCAGTGACTGGAAAACCAAAGCCCTGCGGGTAAGGGGAGCGCTCCAGGGATCCCGCTGGGGGAAAAGCACTCCGCTGCCCCACAGGTGAAAAAAATCGAAAGGCGAAAAGTGAAAATCCAGGGGGCGCGGAATGTACCTGGCCCCGTCCAGCTCCACATCCAATACAGCCGGGTAGCGTTCCCAGCGGAGTTCCGCCTCTTTTTGTGCGGGAGGCCTGGCTCCCAGGGGAAGCGGCGTATCCCGGCTCTCTGGCGGCAAAAGCACCATGGCGCTGCTGGGAACGGCGGCCTCAAGAAAAATAATCAACTGCGGAACGCCTTCCTGAGTCGCGTCATGCAGAACCCGCGTTAGGCTGCCATTGTAGTATTCGGCGCGGGTTTCAGGTATCCCGTCTCCGTTGGCGTCTTCTGTAATAACACCGGAAAAGACCGAAAGGTTTCGCCGGAAAACTGTCCTTGCATCTGCGGTGCGCAAGAGGGCCCAGACCTCTTCAAGGATGGCAAGATCCAGGGCCTGGATTCTGCCAAAGGCAAAGAGCTCCTCCATGGCCATTTGTTCGTCGATTACCCCCAGGTTCAGGGCCACGGGGATTGAGCCGGGCAGGGGAGGGTGAAGGGCCCTGTAGGCCGAAAGCAGCCGCCTTGCCTCAACATGGTCACGCATAAAAGGCGCCGCCATCCAGGCAAGTTCAGGATCATCGTCCAATAGCAGGGGAAGCCGGCGGAAAATCAATTCCAGAATTTCTATGTCTTCCCTGGTGGGGTTGTGACCCAGTGCTTCTTCGTTCTTTACGAATTTAAGAAAAACCCGCACAGGCCCGCTCTCGCGGGGATAGCGATCAAGGCTTTCAATCATGTAGCGGCGAAACTCCACGGGGCGCAGGTTAGCAAGGGCCATAAGGCTGAGTTCGGCCTCGGCGGGGCTGCTGTCGACCCAGGCAAGCTCGGCCAGGGCCTCCGCATAGGCCCTTAGGGCGATGAGCTGCTCGGCCTTAAAGAGCCGGGCATCTTCGCTGGTGTACATGTTCCAGCGCTCGGTATGTATTGCCTGTTCCAGGGCTTCCAGGATCTCAAGCCTGGACCTGTCCGCGCGGTAACGGGCCAGGGCAAGAAGGTAGGAAATGTCCGAGGAAAGATCCGCGAAATCCGATGCCCGCTCCAGGCCGGCAAGGGCCTCGGCCCAAAGGCCCTGCTCAATGGCGTCCCTTGCCCATAGCGCGTAACGCTCGGCCACCGCGCTGTCCCCCCTGGGCATGCTGTCAAAAAAGTCAAGCATGTCCGAGAAGTATTCATTGGAGATACGCGGATCTTGGGCAAAAGAAACTGTTGAAACTATCAAGATTAAAAAAACTAAAAAAAACTTTTTTCGACCTCTGTGCCTCTGTGCCTCTGCGAGAGGGTTTTTATTCCAATGTCTCATTATTAACCTCAGGTCGGTCGATGAGAGAGGAAGAATTTTCCCTGGGAGGGAAGCCCAATAGGGAACGGATCTCGTCGTCCAGCAGAGTCTCCCTGACCAGGAGGGCGTCGGCAAGTTTTTCCAGTTCCCCCTTGTGGGACAGGAGAATATCCTCCGCCTGCTGCCGGCTTTCGTCCAGGATACGCCTGACTGCCCTGTCTATGCTCTGGGCGGTTTCTTCGGAGTAATCCTTGTGCCGGGCGATTTCCTTTCCCAGGAAGATGGGCTCTTCTTCCTGGCCGTAGGTGACAGGCCCCAGTTCGTCGGCCATGCCCCATTCACAGACCATGCGCCGGGCCATCTCCGTGGCCTGCTCAAGGTCCTGCTTGGTTCCCGTGGTGGTTTCTTCATAAAAAATTCGCTCGGCGATCCATCCGCCATAGCAGATAACGATACGGTCGAGAATCCAGCCGCGGGTCCGGCTGTAACTGTCTTCTTCCGGCAGGGACATGGCCATGCCCAGCGCCCTGCCGTGGGGCACTATCGTGACTTTGTGCAGCGGGTCGGCGTGCTTGAGGTAGTAGTGCAAAAGGGCATGGCCGGCTTCGTGAATGGCGGTCATGCGCCGCTCCTTGTCGGAAACCACCAGGGTTCTGCGGGCGACACCCATAAGAACCTTGTCCCTGGCCTCCTCAAAGTCGCTCATGCCGACATGGGTCTTGTCTTTGCGGGCCGCGAAAAGAGCCGCCTCGTTTACCAGGTTTGCGATATCCGCGCCGCTCATTCCCGGTGTCGCCCTGGCGATTCTGGTCAGGTCAAGCTCCTCATCCCTGGGGATTTTAGCAGCGTGAATTTTGAGAATGTCCTCACGTTCCTTGATGTCGGGCATGGCTATCACGACCTGGCGGTCAAAGCGGCCGGGCCGGAGCAGGGCAGGGTCGAGTACGTCCGGCCGGTTTGTGGCGGCCAGGATTATCACCCCGTCCTTGGAATCAAAGCCGTCCATTTCCACAAGGAGCTGGTTCAGGGTCTGCTCCCGCTCGTCATGGCCGCCGCCGTATCCGGCCCCTCGGGTACGGCCCACGGCGTCAAGCTCGTCGATAAAGATTATGCAGGGGGCGCTGCGCCGTCCCTGTTCAAAAAGGTCGCGAACACGGCTGGCGCCGACGCCCACAAACATTTCCACAAAGTCAGAGCCGCTCATGTGGAAGTAGGCAACCTTGGCCTCCCCGGCAACGGCACGGGCCATAAGGGTTTTCCCCGTGCCTGGCATGCCCACCAAGAGCACTCCCTTGGGAATGCGGGCGCCCATCTTGGTAAACTTTTCGGGGTCTTTCAGAAAGGCAACCACTTCTTCAAGCTCGTACTTGGCGTCCTTCTGGCCCGCCACATCCTCAAAGGTGATCTTTTTCCCCTCGTCCTGGTAACGTTTGGCCCGGCTCTTGCCAAACTGAAAGGCCTTGTTTCCGGAACCCTGCATGTACCTGAACAGGAACCAGATGAAAGCGAAGCCGATTATCCATGGGAGCATGTCCATGAACACCCTCATGGGCGTGAGCCTTCCAGTTGCCCCGGACACATTTACTCCCTTTTCCCTTAACAGGGGAAGAAGATTCGGATCCTGGTAGGGGATCTGGGTTTTGAAAAGCACCCTGTTCGCTCCGTCACGGCGTACGCCTTCGATAACATTGTTGTCAAAGATTGTCACATCGCTGATCTCGTTTTGTTCAAGGGCATGGGTAAAAAGCGAATAGGGGATATCCTGCCTGGCCGGGCCATCGGTGGCCCTGAACAAATAGGCGATAAAGAGGATGCTCATTGCAAGAAAAAGGAGGACGAAACGGTTTATTTGGCCGCCGCCAGGCATATTCGGGCGGGGAGGCATCTTGTCTTTCTGATCGTCAAACATTCTCTCCCCCAAGCATAAAGGACAAATCGCCGGCTTTTATTTCGTCCCTGCCTATTACAAGTAAGCCCTCTGAAGGGCCAATGGCGATAAAGGCAGCCGTCCCCTGTGCATCGCAGACAGTGATAATATCTGTATACCTTGAACGGACGCTTCCATCAAGTATATCCGAAAAGCGGCGTTTATGTCCCCCCTTTATAAGAAGATCTCCCTCCTCATGGTTACGAAAAACCATGGGAAGCGCCGCCTGCTCTGACACACGAATACGCAAATCTTTTCCACGGGCTTTTCTGCCGCCCCAGATCCTTCCCTCAAGCGTATGGAGCCCCGCATCTTTTATCAAAAACGAGAACCCCCTTTCCCCCTTAAGCTTTTTGACGGGCCTTAGCGTGATAAAGCCATTCTGTCTTTCAAGCCTTACCGGGCCAAGGTCTGCGGCAATGAATTGCCGTCCGCCAGGCCCCTGTTCCAGGCTGCGGCGCAGGGCAAGCCTCCGGGGCACTTTGCCGGGCAACTTGCTGCCTGCCAGTTTATCCGCAGCGGCAAAAATAGCCTCTTCCCGCAAAATGGGCGGGGCCCTGAAAAAATCCTCTTCCTTGAGCTTAAAGAAAGGCAGTTCCCCCGGCTCTTTTTCCCAGGCCATGCGCTCGCGGGCCTCGGATGACAAAAACTCCGCCGTCAGTGCCTGGGTTTCGGCCATGGCCGTAAGGGAAGATCGCCAGGCGGGAAAAAATTCGTCCAAAAGTGGAACGAGCTTGTGCCTTACGCGGTTACGCAAAAACTTAATGTCAGTGTTGGTGGAATCGGTTCTGTAGGGGATGCCCTTTTCTTCCAGGTATTTAAGAATGTCCTGGCGGCTTAGCTCCAGAAGGGGCCTTAATATCCGGCCCCTCTTACTGCGCATGGGGGCAAGGCCGGCGGGGCCTGAGCCCCTGAGTATCCGCATTAGAATGTTCTCTAAAAGGTCGTCGCGGGTATGGCCCAGGACTATGCTGTCGGCCTTTATCCGCCGGGCCTCCCGCTTCAGGGCCCTGTGCCGGAAAAGCCTTGCGGCGGCCTCAATGCCGCATCCGTTCCTGGCGGCGAAGGCGGCGATTTTGCCCGGCGGGATTGAAACAACGCGGCATGGGACGCCAAGCTTTTCGCAGAGGGCCATGACCGCCTGGGCATCAGCGCGGCTTTCCACGGCGGGCCTGATGCCGTGTTCTACGTGCAGGCAGCAAAGGCTAAAGGGTGCTTTTTCGCGCAGCGCCGTTTCGCGCAAAGCCGCCAGGCCCGTCAGCATGGCTGTGGAGTCCGCGCCGCCTGACACGGCGGCAAGGTAGAGCTTCCCTGTCTGCGGCTGGTTCAAAGCGGCGGAAATAACGGATTCAAAAAAATTCATGGAACCTCGTCTGCATTAATAAAATGCTTCCATATTCCTTTTTATTGTACTATAATTGTCATAATAAAGTAAAAAATGAATTAAAAACCATAGGAGAATGGTATGTTTAAAAAAATGCTTTTTGCCATTGCCGCTCTGGTTTTGATATTCGGCGCCTGCGAAGGCAGCGGCAATATAGTTGAAGAATACACCGGCGAAGATGAAGGCCTTACCTATATCATGGATATCACCCCCGTGGCGGGCTTCCATGCAGTGGGCGATCCCTATGTGTTTATCGTCAGGGGCCCTAATTCCGAAAGGAGAAGCAGCGGAACGGTTGTGGGTATATATGAAACCGGCGGCATGGTTGTTTTTATCCTTCAGCCATCCTTTCCCGGCGCTCCCAGCTTCCACGTAAATACCATCGAACTAATAATAGTCTTTATTCACCCCAGCCACACAATAACCTTTAACGACGGCAGCACCATGCAGGGCCCGGGCCAATTCGGCGCCGGCAGCAGGGGCGCTAGCAGCGTCGGGGGCGGCGGGGGAGTTAGCACTCCGCCCTCCAAAGCCAACGGCGCGGCGGTGGACATCCCGACGGAGAACACCCTGTTAAAGACATATAGAAGCATTACGATTAACGCAGTGACCCCGCCCGGCAACGGGCAAAGCGTTGAATACGCCATCAGCGACAGTCCCAGTCCGCCCACGAGCGGCTGGCAGTCCTCTCTGGTATTTACCGAGTTGGACGGCAGTGACTTGACCGCCGGCGAAACCTACTATATTTTCGCCCGCTCTGCGGAAAACTCTGCCTTTACTGCGGGCCCGCCAAGCGCGCCCCTGACGGTTATGACTGACACTACCGTCCTCCTTCCCCCATATCTAATAATACTCGACGGAGACATTGCCCTTGATCCCGGGGGCGAAACAAGAGAGCTTACAACGCTTATGAATCCAACAGGTACCGTAACCTGGATTTCCAGCAGTAGCTTTGTAGCGACTGTTGATGCCTCCGGCCTTGTGACCAGTGTAAACCCTGGAACCGCGGTAATAACCGCCACATCGGGCTCTCAAACTGACACCATAACCGTTACAGTGAACCGGAGCAAATTCTGGCATTCAGATGTCAGTAGCGGCGGCTGGATACATACCGCCAATGGAGGAGTTGTATCAAGCACCAGCTATCCGGGCGGTTTTAGCGGGCTTGAATTAAGCGGCAGGGGGCTTTCCACAACTGCAGACCAGGTATTTACCTTTGCCTATGTCCCGGTAACAGGAGACTTTACCATGATTGTAAGGTTTCATGGCCCCGGAGCAGGCATTCATGCGGTGCGCTGGGGGATCTTCTCTGGTTATTCCGCCGTTGCAGGGTTAATTGCAATTCCGCAAAATTCAATGAGCAGAGACCCTGCAAGCGGTTCGTTGACACGTATAGATGACCGCAGAAATTTATTGTATGCAAGTACATTAGCACATCGAGCAGATACTCACTTTGAGCTTCGCGCGCGTACGTCCAGGGGCGCCGCCAGTCTTACCCGAATTCCATTTACCGCTACGGACTCTGACACTGAAAAGGATGCTGCCCATGTTTGGATTAAATTAAGACGGCAAGGCGATAACTTTTTCGCAGGGCGGGTCCGAGGTTCCGGGGCTACTCCGTCTACCTGGGATGGGACTGATAGCTGGTATTCTGAAATGCCCTCTGTTACGATACCAATGGACAACACGGTTTATGTGGGGTTATGGGTTGCGGCCGGTGAAAACGCTACGCTCAATCCTCCTTCGGGCCCCAGTCCCGGCCCTGAGAATACTGGCAGAACAATAGCAAATTTCACCGACTGGCGGCTCGTATACGGCACCGGAAACGCAAGCGATGCGGAATTGCGCAGAGCCGAAGCCGCTATTGACCTTTAAGGCGCGGAGGGCAGAAGGGCTAAGCCTTGGCCTCGGCAGCCGGGGCGGCTGCAGCGCCTGCTTCCGCGACTTCAGTTTCCTCAACGGCGACGGCCTTCTCTTCCTTGGCGTACTTGACCAGGACGATTACCTGTTCCGTGGAAGAAATTATCCGGACCGCCTTTGATAGGTTCAGATCCCGGACGTAGATGGCCTGGTTGACGCCAAGGCCGGAAATATCCAGTTCGATCCTTTCGGGGAGGTCCTTGGGCAGACATTCCACTTCGATTTCGTGAAGGGGGAACTCCAGAACCCCGCCTTCCCGGACACCGGCCGGATTGCCTTTAAGCTGAATGGTAACCCTGGCTCTAAGGAGTTCGTCGCTCTTTACCTCATAAAAGTCAACGTGGAGAATTTTCCCGTCCACTATGTTTCGCTGGGTATCTTTTACAAAGGCATCGTAGGGTTTCCCGTCTATTTCCACCTTTACTATGGTACTTTCGGAGATTTTTCTTACCCCGTTGGTTAATTCCAGCGCGTCCAGATCGATGGGCAGGGCCTTGCCGGAACGTCCGTAAAGTACCCCGGGGATGCGGCCTGAGCGGCGGATTTTGCGGGCTTCGGTGGAGCCCTTATTTTGCCGGTTGCGTGCTTTTAGTACAAGCTGACTCATGTTTTACTCCTTCCCTGGGACGACAGGGTTCGAACCTGTGAATACCGGAGCCAAAACCCGGTGGCTTACCACTTGCCTACGTCCCAATATGGAGAATATATATCAAATTGATAGTTTGTTAAAGGCCGGTAAACAACAATTATATTGCAAGTTGCCCAAAGGGCAATTCCGTGATACATTTTAGAAAGTTATGGAAGGCATTAGAAAGAATTTTTTAGACAGGCTGCATTTTGTTTTTACCCTGTTTTTTTCCTCCGCCACCCTTATGCTAGTGGTAACGATCGTGGTTTCCACCTACATAACACGGATGGAAAAGGCGGTGGAAGACAGCACCCACTACCATCTGCTTGCTGCGGCCCAGGCGGCTTCGACCTTCATGACGGTGGAGGAACTGGATCTGTTCCACACGATAGAGGATATGGAAAGGCCCGAATGGGAAGAAATAAGAAGCAGACTGCAGCAATTTGCCAGAGATTACCGGGTACTGTATGTGTACTACTGGCGCTATGAAGACGGCCATATTCAATACATTATCGACAACGACGAAGACGAAGAATGGATGGTCACGCCTGCAATGACCTTTGAGCTGGATGATGACCCCACAACCGCCGAGGCGGTTCCCATTATCATGGCCGGGAATGCCTGGGCCTCGGACCTTGGCGTCTATACAACAAGCTGGGACGGCCTTATCTCCGGCCTCGCCCCTGTCTTTAATGCCGATGGTTCGGTATACTGCGCCGCCGGGGTTGATCTCCTGGACGAGATCATTATAACCCAACGAAACAATATCAGGGTTATGAGGGCTGTACTGTTATTTTCGCTGGCCCTCTCTGTACTGTCAGGATGCATGGCGATCTGGCTGTACCGCAGAAAGGCCCTGCAGAGTGAAAAGGCCAGCAAGAGCAAAAGCCAGTTTCTTTCCACCATGAGTCACGAGATCCGCACTCCCCTGAACGCGGTAATTGGCCTTTCGGAGGTTGTACTTAACCGCGGCGAGCTGCGGCAGGACAGCAGAAGCGACATCCAGCAGATACACCACTCAGGCTCCTCCCTTTTGGGAATAATAAACGACATTCTGGACATCTCCAAAATCGAGGCCGGAGGGTTTGAGCTTATTCCGGTTGAATATGAAACAGCCTCCTTCATCAATGACACGATTAGCCTTAACAAGGTGCGAATTGGCATGAAGCCCGTTGAGCTTGTTCTTGAAATAAAAGGGGACTTCCCCCGGAAGCTGCGCGGGGATGAGCTGCGGCTTAGGCAGATACTGAACAATATAATTTCCAACGCTATCAAGTACACAAGAGAAGGAAAGGTGACTTTAAGAGCGGAATGGGAGAATTTGCCCCACGGAGGGGAGAGAAAAGTGCTGCTCCGTTTTTCTGTGCAGGACACCGGCATAGGCATCCGCGAAGAAGACATGAACAAGCTTTTCACCGATTTTACCCAGTTTGATATCGAGTCAAACCGCAAAATCGAAGGAACAGGACTTGGCCTGGGAATTGCCAAAAAACTCGTCAGGATGATGAACGGCGATATTTCTGCTGAAAGTGAACATGGCAAGGGTTCGACCTTTACGGTAACGCTGATGCAGGATCTTGAGGATCCTGGCCCTATTGGAGAAGAAACCGCAAAATTATTGCGGCAGTTCCGGTATGAAAGCAAAGATAATGAAAAAAACATTAGCCGTGCCTGGATGCCCTATGGCAGGGTGCTGGTGGTTGACGATCTGCCGGTGAATCTTCAGGTGGCTAAAGGGCTGCTTGAGCCCTACGGCCTTAAAGCGGACTTTGCCTTGTCGGGCCAGGAAGCCATTGAAATGATTCAGGCACAAAATGTCTATTCGGCGGCTGGGGATTATGACCTGGTATTCATGGATCAGATGATGCCCGGGATGGACGGTATTGAGACTGTAAGAATCATCCGCGAATGGGAGCAGGAAAAGAAACTGCCCAGGGAGCTTCCCATTGTCGCTTTAACAGCCGATGCCCATGCGGGTAACATGGAGATGTTCCTGTCCAGGGGCTTTAACGGCTTTATCACAAAACCCATCGACATAAGCCAGCTTGATGAGGCCATGAACAAATGGGTGCGGAACAGGCAGAGTTCTGAAACCCCTTACAGAGAACAGTTAAAAGTTTTTGGTGAACAAGGAATAGAAGCCACTCACGACGCTCTGTCTGCCATTCCCGGCCTTGATGTAAAGCAGGGGATAGGCATGACAGGCGGCAAAATGGCGGGTTATCTTGTGGTTCTTGGCCTTTTCTGCAAGGACGCGGAAGAGCGGCTGCCCCTGCTTCAAACAATGCCGGACGCTGACGGGCTGCAGCTTTTTACCACGCAGGTTCACGCCCTTAAAAGCGTCTCCGCATCTATCGGCGCGGCGGAACTGTCAAAAAAAGCCGCCGAGATTGAAGCCGCAAGCAGGGCCGCCGATATGGCATTAATCGAAAAAAATCTAAGCGCTTACGCGGAACAACTGGCGGAGCTGGTTAAAAATATCCGCAGGGCCCTGGAAACCGGGAATAACGAAGACAAGGCCCCGTCAATGGATAGCCAGGTCCAAATTACCGCATATTTGAGTGAACTAAAGGCCGCCCTGGAGGGCAAAAACGCCGCAGAAGTCGACCGCATCCTGGAAGAACTTTTGAAAATGACGCTGGATCAAAAAACCAAAGGGCATCTGGAGCGGATTTCCAACGAAGTGCTGATGGCCGAATATGAAAATGCCGTAAGAATTATCGGGGAGATATAGTAAAACACCGGCATGGGAGAGTTGACGGCACAGCTTCAGGCAGCCAGGACGGACAAGCGTGCCCTGAATACCCTGTTGCGTGACTACATGCCCTTCATAAAAAAGTGTCTTGCAGGTGTTCTGTATAAAGAGGAATCAAAAGCGGACAACCTTACCGAAGCCATGCTTGCATTTGTCCGCAGTGTCCAAACTTACCAAAGTGATCAGGGAGCCTTTGTCCAGTATGCGGCGGCTGTAATCCGTCACCGCCTAATCGACAATGCCCGCAGGGAACTGCTTTTGCAAAAACGCTTTTTGCCGTTTTCTGCCCTGGCAGTAAAAGAAGACGGGGCATGGGAAAACGGCATGTCATTGCATTCATATGACCGGGCAGAGGAAGAAAATAACCTGCGTCTTGAAATCGAAGAAGCAAACGAAGAATTTGCCAGGTGGGGTTTTTCCTGGGCCGCTTTATTGAAAAAATGCCCCAGGCAAGAGCGCTCCCGCCGTATGGCTTTGCGCATCGCGGAAGCCGTATTGCAAGATGCTGTTTTGCTGGAAAATACGCTAAAAACACGCCAACTCCCTGTTTCCCGCCTGGCGGAGATCTTTCCCAGAAAGGCAGTGGAAAAATACCGGCAGTATATTGCGGCCCTCGTCATACTCTCGCAGGGGGATTTCCCATACGTTTATTCCTTTGTGCCGCATCCTTTTACAGAGGAGGAAAATAAATGAAAGGGGTAATCGTGCAGGTTGGGCACCCAAAAAGCATTGTGCTTTTTAATAATGGAAGAATCCGGGCAATACCTACACCTGCCAACTGTCAAGTAGGAATGGTTGTCACGATGAAATACAATAATTTGCTCAAGATAATGATTATTGGCTTTGTCGCTGTTCTTTTAATTGCTTTGGGTGTTTTTATAGGCGCAAGGTTTTTTGGAGGCACATCAAGCCCTGGCCCCGCTGAGCCCTGGCCCGGCGGACCCGGGCGCGGCCGCATGATGGAGTACAATGAATCCTGGCCCGGCGGGCACGGGCACAGACGCATGATGGAAAGGTGGCAGCAAAGCCCTCCGCGTGAATAATTTCTTTCTGCCCCCCGTTATTGCTTGCCGGATTTCGTATACTATAGTAACTTATATTTTGGAGGCTTTTATGAGAAAATTTGCCTTTTTAACGGTATTCGCCTTATTGTTAAGCGGAACGGCGTTTGCCCAGGGCTGGCCTTGGGGTACCCCACCTGAAACAATTACTGTAGAAGGAACACTGCAATTACAGCAGGGACATATAGCCCTGTCCACCGGAGCCGCGGTTTACTTTGTCCCCGGCATTGCACGCTACATTGGGTTCATCGACGGCCTTAGGGAAGGCGCCCGAATCTCCGCCGAGGGATTCGCCTCCGGTAACTTTTTGCAGGTCAGCAAATTTTCCATTGGCGGAAGGGAGTATGATCTTCTTGCCGACGCACAGGCCTTGGGCGGTCCAGGCTGGGGCGCCGGATATGGCCCCTGCCCAATGTGGGGCGCAGGCCCAAGAGGCGGCTATCATCATGGGTGGGGCCATCGGGGCCGTGGCCGCTGGTAAAATTAAAAAACGTTTATCGCTAATACTGCAGCAGTTCTGGCTCAGTTTTGAGTTTTTCGCCAAAAATGGCCTTGCGAATCATGCAGCTGCCGGCGCCTATGGGTTTCTCCTTTCAGCGGCGCCGGTTCTTATTGTCATTTCATTTTTTGTTACCAATATACTCTACCGCTCACCTGAATTGGCAGCGGATATGTTTGAGCAAATTGGCTTTCTTTCAGAGCTTTTCAATGCAGGGGATTTTGTCAGGGATTTCCTAAGCAGCGCCAATCCGGGGCTTATGGGATTTATTTCTGTGGTTCCAATTTTATGGGCTGCAAGGCTTTGCGCCCTTTCTGTGCGGCGCGGCCTTGGGGTAATTTTCCCGGGGCCCCGTTTCGGTCCTTTCCGGGCTGCCGCCGTTTCGACAGGCCTGGGAGTTCTTATCATTGTTTTTATTTTTGTTATGCTTCTGGGTTCCAGGCTTGCCCTTGCCTTTTTTGAGTCCATGGACTTCGCCCTGGCCAGGTCGCTGCACTCCATTATTCTTATCCTTCCGGACAGGGTACTGTCTCTTTCCGGGCTCTTTTTATTGACCCTTGTATCCTACCGCTTTGTCCCGGTAAAACGCCTCCAGTGGAAACATATAATTACCGGCGCCCTGAGCTGTATTTTTTTCTACCTGATTTTTGCGCTTGTGTTTTCTCTAATCATCAGCCCCGATCGCTACAGTCTAATTTATGGAGCATTGGGAAGCCTGTTCCTTTTTTTGCTGAATGTGTATTTCTTTTTTTACTTTTTTTTCTTTGGCGCCCAGTTAATCATGGTACAGGCTGCTTCCGAGGCCCTGCTCTTTATCCGTTTCAGGCAGTACCATTGCCGCTCGGCCCTTGACACCAAGCCCTGGGACAGGCTTTTTGCCTCTCCCTCCTGGCCCCTTTTAAAATACCTTAAAGAATATAAAGGGGGGGATTTAATTTTTGCCAGAGGCAATATGTCCGATGAAGTCTATTACATAATTTCGGGGAAAGCCGGGGTCTACCTGGATGACGAATGCCGGAACATGGTAAGCCTGATCGAAGAAAAGCATTTTTTCGGGGAAATAGAATTGGTAGAAGAAGAAGGCAGAACGGCTTCCATCAAGGCGGAAACAGATCTTTCGGCGCTGCTCCTTCCACGCGAGCTGTATAGCGGCATATTACAAATGGATCCGGACACAGATCAGAGTATAATCCAGGGCCTTTCCGAGCGCCTAAAGTCCATTAATAAGCTGGGGTATTAGGCCTTATATCTCCATGGTGGGATCGTCCGGGCCGCTCCCCATATCGTATTTGTCCAGGATCTTTTTCTGGAGTTCGGCCCGGAAATCAGGATGAATGGGATGGGCTACATCCTTGTACTCCCCGGCCCGGGTTTTCCGGCTTGGCATGGCTATAAAGACCCCGCTTTTCCCTTCGATGATTTTTACGTTGTGGATTACAAAGCAGTCGTCAAATGTAACCGTCACATAAGCTTTTAACTTTCCTTCGCCTGCTACCTTGCGAACACGAATGTCTGTTATCTCCATGACGCCTCCCCTTTCCTGTTCCTTACTTCAAGCACTATATTCTAATACTGGATCAGCTTTTTGCGCAAGGAAAAACGTCAATCTTGCGTAATTTCCCTGTCCGGCAAGTTCCTTTTCCGTCTTTTCAGCCGCTTCTTTGGCGGAAAAAACACCAAAGCAGGATGATCCGCTGCCCGAAAGTCCGGAAAATAAGGCTCCCCCTTTCCGCAGTGCTTCCAAAATGGAGATATAAACGACAGCTTTCCGGCCCTGCTCCCCCTCTTTATTCTCCAAAAAGAGCGGCAGAAAATCATTGCGGAAAGGCCAGGTTTCGGGTGCTTCTCCCAGAGCCTGGATCAGTGCTCCAAAAGAAAGTTTTTTCTTAGCGGCCCTTTCCCCGGAATTCCCTCCAAAAGCCCCTTCCCTGGCCTGATCCAATAGCCGGTAAGCGGCGGCCGTATCGCTTGGAAAGGGCGGTTTCGCAATGACAAGCCATAAGCCCTGTGGGACCTTGACAGGTTCCAGCAATTCCCCCCGGCCCCGGGCAAAGGCAGCCCCCCCTTTTAGGAAAAAAGGCACATCGCTGCCCAGAATGGCGGCCATTTCCCCCAGCTTTTCCGGTGAAAGGGCCGTTCCGGCAAGAAGATCCAGGGCAATTAAGGTGGAAGCGGCATCGGAAGAGCCCCCTCCCAGCCCTGATCCGCTGGGAATACGCTTATCCAGGCGGATATTAAGGGCGGAGCTAAAGCCTGTCCGCTGGCGAAACAGGGCCAAGGCCTTTAAAACCAGGTTTTTTTCCGGGGCTATGAATTCTTCCGGGAGTGATTCCCAGTTCACGCTGAGCTGGCTTGAGCCCGGATCCAGGCCTGTCCTAACTTCGAATTTTAGGGTATCTCCCAGGTCCAGGGGGGCAATCAGGCTTTCCAGCTCATGGAATCCATCGCCCCTTTTTATGCCAATTTCCAGGTGCAAATTGATTTTTGCGGGGGCCTTTATTATGCAAAGGTCAGGCAGCGCTTTTCCCATGAAAAATCATCCTAGCAATCTGCCCCCTTGCGTTGCAAGGGATGTATAACAAGGGGTTTTAAAACTGCTTGATAAATTTCAAAAATAGTAGTTGACAGATTCGAAATCTGTCCTTAATGTTTCATAGAGAAAACCAATAATCTACTCGCTTTCATGGAGAATACTATGGTTTTGGATGAGACCTTAGATGGACCGGACTTTGGTCCAAAGACAGTTGCACTGCCGCCGCTAGCTCTGATGCCTATTGGCTGCGATTATTCCGGCGGGCAGGATGAGGGTCTTCCTTTCCTTCTTTTTGCAGATGACGACACTGAGGAGGAAGACATGGATGATGATGACAGCTTCGATGACATGGACGACGACTTCGATGATGACTTCGATGAAGAAGATGATTTCGATGATGAAGACGACGACGACTATGAAGACGAAGATGATGATTATGATTACGAGGAAGATGTAGACTACGACGATTTCGACGAATAAACGATAGGGGCCGCGCTCCAAAGTCGTTCCAGTTCATAAAACTCACGCATTCTGGAAGTCATAAGATGTACAATCGTGGTTCCCAGATCCAATAGACGCCATTCGTCAGAACGCAGTTCTGCAGAACTCAGTTCTGTAGAACTGCGTTCGCTGATCTTTGCCGGCTTTCTGGAACGGGTGAGAATCTCCAGTCCCTTTTCCTGAATAAAGTCCTTGATGTGCCGCTCAAGCCCCGCCAGGTGGGTGTTGCTGCTTGCGGTGGCTATGACAAAGAAGTCCGTCCAGAAGTTTAGACTCCTCATGTCCATGACCAGTACATCACCGCCGCGGTGATCATCAAGCAGCTGCCCCAGCTCCTTGGCAAGCAAAAAGCCGTCTTTAATTGCTAACGTATCGTCCATTGAAGTCTCTTCCAAGAATAAGGGTAAAATCCGAGCGGTACTCAGGTATTTCAAAGTCGAAATCCATGTCGGGAGATTCCGGGGCATGAGAGACAAAACGTATGTTTGTGCAGCGAATAATGTCCCCAAAGCGCCTGACCATATCATCGTAACCTGAGCGGTCAAAGATGACAGTCCTGTCGTAATCGTTGCGGTCAGCATTGCCGACCGAGGCGATCTCGTAGCCGAAGCTCCGCAAAAGCTCCGCCGTACGCCCGGCAAGGCCCGTGGTCGTGGTTCCGTTTAGAACCTCAACCGTGAAAACCCTGTCGCCCAAAAAGCTTTCCAGGGGAAGTGCCAGGCCTCCTATGGTCTGGCGGACAATTTCCTTGATCAGGCTGCCGTCCCAATGGGGGAATATCAGATGCTGACCTGAAACTTCACGGACAGTTCCGCCGACAGACTGCACGCTGACCCTGTCGGTATTTATTCCGGCAAATTCGTCAAAGAGCCGTGAGCGGGTCCGCTGGTTCATTCCGGTTCTAAGAAATGAATGAAAGAGATTGGCAACCTGGGGATTCTTGAGAAACTGGTTCTGTTCTCCCAGCTGCCTGATTAAGCCCATAAAGAAGCGCTGGCGGCGGAAGTTGGCCAGATCGCTGCTTTCATCGGGCAGCTCGTATGTCACAAAGACCATGGCCTTGTCGCCGTCCAATATGTTCAGCCCGGAAGGAAAGCGGATATGCCCGTTATGATACTCCTCTACACTGGAAGGAATAAAGAGTTCTACCCCTCCAAGGAGATCTGTTATCCTCCCCAGATCTTCCAGGCTAATCACTATGGAATAGGAGATATCAATCCCCAATAGCCCTTCAATTTCATTTTCAAAGTGCGAGATTCTGCGGGGATCGTAGACCGTATCGATTCGATCAAGGCGGTTTATACGCTGAATGATCAGCCCCAAAGAACCTGGAATATCGAAAACCGCCGCCCGTTTTGTAGCCGGATGATAAATGAACACGAAGGAACTTAAGGGTTTGCCATTATCTTCAATTACAAAAAGGGTGTTTATCACCCTGTCACCGGTCAGGGATTCATTTATTGGGTCTGAGCTAAGGGAAAAAACAGTGAAGAAAATACCAACACCCAGGAGTGCCAAAATGAGTACCAGAAGCAGGATGCTTGCGTCAACTTTGGTTTTTATCATGGTTAATTCCTCTTTTGTTCATTGCCGTAAGCAGCTTTTTTGTGCTAAAGGAAATGTCCAGGTGACGGGATCTTAGGTGGGCCACGGTACTGTCCAAAACCGCCGCAAAAAGCTCATCCAAATCAGCGCTCCGGCTCATTTCCCGCAGGGCAGGATCTGTCCTGCTTCGGGATATTTCAATTTTATCCGCAATATATACCACCTTGGCAAGGGAACCCATGCCCTCTTCTCCGGTGGTATGGCAGCGAACCGCCTCAAGAATATCCTTGTCGTGAATGTCGTGGTTCCTGGATAAAACCAGCGCCGCCGCCTTGGCGTGGAGCAGGCTGGGCTTTTTCTGTTCCAGCTCTGACAAAGTTCCTCCGTTGGCATTGACCAGGGCTATTAGTTTCTCGTCGCTTAGATTTTTGCATAGATCGTGGGCGATTCCCGCCAGATAACCCTTTTGCGGATCAAGGCCAAAGCGGCGGCAGAGATCCCAGGCCAAAAGCGCGGTGTTTCTTGAATGAATAAATTTATCAAAGCCCAAAGCTGCACGGACATCACTTTCAATGCGCGCGATGGTGGAAAGCAAGCTTCCCGTAGGAAGTTTTTCCCCGCTGTCTTTTAAGGCGTAAAGGCGGCGGTCTTCGATAATGCATCTGGCGCCCGGCGGAACCAGATAGTGCCAGGCCTCGGCGCTGCCTATCTTCTCCCGAATTTGCCTGGAGGAAATGTCCATGATTTCGTTATTTAGAACTATGTGGGGGCAGGGGAAGCTCTCCGGTTCTGAAGGCTCTGCACTAAGCCTGCGGGCAATAATAATATCCGCCAGGGCGGCGATTTTCTCGTGATCCTTCCACTGGGTAAAGGCAGAAGCCAGATCGTTTCCAAGGATAAGGCCCGGTTTACCCTGGGGCCTGTAGCGCTCGATAAAGTCTATTAGGGTATCAATGGTATACGAAAGGCCCGCCCGGCGTATCTCACAGTCGTCAATGCCAAGCCGGGGATCGGCACAGACGGAGGCAGCCAGCATTGCCAGGCGATCCTCTGCGGAGATGTCAATGGAAGCGGTTTTCAGGGGGGATTGGAAGGCGGGTATAAGGATGACCCGCTCGTAGTCAAGTTTATTTAACACCGTATCGGCCAGGAAGAGATGGCCCACGTGAACGGGATTGAAGCTGCCTCCCAGAATCGCAAGCCTCACAGCTCCGGCTCCTCCTTGACAAGGGCACCCAAAAGCGATGCCAGCTCAGTTATACCCTCACCTGAAAATACCGAAATCCCCAAAACCGTTTCCCCCTGATACTTGTCTTTAAGTTCCAAAAGCCTTTCCTTTACGGGAAGCCCGGAGGCTTCCAGATCCAGCTTTGTGCCGATGATGATCCGCTCCTTTTCGATGAGTTCCGAAGAAAATGCCTCCAGTTCCCGATAGAGCGTGTCAAAGGCCTCGGCGTAATTATCTTCGCCCAGATCGACAAGAAAGGCCAGGGCCGCCGTGCGGGAAATGTGCTTTAAAAAACGGATACCAAGGCCTGAGCCCTCTGAGGCCCCCTCGATAAGGCCGGGAATGTCGGCAATGACTATGTCCCTGGTATCGTCCTCATGGCCCAGGGTTAGAACGCCCAGGTTGGGAATTTTTGTGGTAAAGGGGTAGGGGGCTATTTTGGGTCTGGCATTGGTGAATTTGTCCAGGAGGGAAGACTTGCCCGCATTGGGGAAGCCGACAAGGCCAATGTCCGCCAGCATCTGGAGTTCCACCAAAAGCCGCCGCCTGCCCCCCTGCTTTCCCGGCAGGGCCTTTCTTGGGGCCTGGTTGATCGAGGATTTGAAGCGGATATTACCCCAGCCGCCGTTGCCGCCTTTCAGGAAAACAAAGTCGCTTTCGTCCCTGCCGAAATCCCGGATCAGTTCTCCGGTCTCTGCGTCTTTTATGACCGAGCCGGGGGGCAGGGTCACAAACACATCCTCCCCGTTCCGGCCGTAGCAGCCCCGGCCCTCGCCGTCATGGCCGTTTTCCGCCCTGTAAGTTTGCTTGTAGCGCAGGTGCGCAAGGGTACGCAGGTTCCGCCTTACCCGGAAAACCACATTCCCGCCCCGGCCGCCGTCACCGCCGGAAGGCCCGCCCCGCGGGACATACTTCTCCCGGTGAAAGGCCACACAGCCGTTTCCGCCATTCCCGGAGCTCACCTCGATAAGTGCTTCATCGGCAAACTTCTGCACAGCTCTAATTTACCGTATATAAAGCACCGCTACAATACGGAGGGGAAAAGCCCTGTTTGTGTGTGTTAGTGTGGTTAGTGGTAAAAACAGTCGAGATTATTTCGCTGGTACAACCGTAGCCAGTTTCCGGCCGCGGCGCTGGACGTAGGATACAGTCCCGTCTTTCAGGGCAAAAAGGGTATAGTCCCCCCCGCAGCCTACGTTTGTTCCGGGATGTATATTGGTTCCCCGCTGGCGTACAAGGATGGAGCCGGCCTTTACGACTCCGCCGCCATAAACCTTTACACCCAGGTATTTGGGATTAGAGTCTCGTCCGTTTTTCGCGCCGCTTCCGCCTCGTTTACGTGCCATATCAATTCCTCCGCTTTATAATAAGCTTGCAATTATCGGGAAATTCCGTGGAAACCGAAAGCAGACCCTCCATAAGAAAGGCCCCGGCGGCGGCCAGGAACTCCCTGCCCTCGCTGGCATACTCTACTTCCACCAAAAAATTCCCCCGCTCCCGGGCATCCCCACGCAGGGTTATGCCCTCCCTTTCACCAAGAACACGTACAAAGGTCCTGGTTAAAACCGAAACCGCCGCGCAGACTATGTCGCTGCCCAGTTTCCCGGCTCCGGCATGGCCAGTGACCCGGCAGGAGCAAAGCAGCCCCGCCTCGTCTAAAACCAAATCCGCCTGAATCAATGGGGCCCTAAACCCCGACAATGTCCTGAATCTTAATTACCGAATACTGCTGGCGATGCCCATGCTTGCGCCGGTAATCCTTTTTGGGTTTGTGCTTAAACACGATGATTTTTTTAGCCTTTTTATGGGCCTGGACCACCGCCTGAACCTTGGCGCCTTTAACGTAGGGAGCGCCCACACTGACCTTATCCCCTGAAACAAGGAGTACCGAGTCGATATCCAGCGTCGCGCCGGGATCGGCATCGATCCTGTCCACCTCTAAAATGGCCCCTTTCTCGGCTTTGTACTGTTTTCCCTTGAATTCCATTAACGCATACATAAAATTGTCCTTCTTGTCAAATAACACTACTGAAAGGCCTTTATACCCTGTTTTTGGGAACATGGTCAATCCCTCGTCTTGACAAAAGGCCGATCAATGCACATTATTATAAGGGGAAGGGAAATTCAAGCAGGAGGCAATATAATGAAACGAGTTTTCTTTGCGCTTATTATTTTTCTTGTAGCCAGTACCGTGATGTATGCCCAGCAATATGCCCAGCAAAGAGGGCCGGCTCCGACCAGACAGGAAATGCAGACATATTTAGGCGAGGTTAGGAACAATTCTTCAAGATTTGATTCAATGTTGAGCGGCATAATACAACGAAATGACGCCAGGTCAGGCGAATACGCCTTTATGCGCTTAAGGACCCAGATAGATTCGCTGGCAGGCAGGATCCAGGTAGAGGGAGACAAAATCACCGCTGTCCATGACGGAGGGAACTTTGTCAGTGAGGCAATAATAGAGCGTTTGGATCGATTGATTACCATGCATAGAGAAAGGCAGCAGGAACTGGAAAGGCTCCTTTCTAACTAATTTTTAATGGACGAACTTTCAGGCACAAAAGAGCTCATTTTTGACAATTTTATTGAATTGACCAGTACCTTTGGCTATGAAAACGTAACCATGCGCGATATCGCCGATAAGGTCGGCATACAGGTTGCCTCGATATACAACCATTTTGATACCAAGGCAAAGATACTGGAGTATGCCTACGATTACGGTTTGAAGCATCAGTATGATAACCGCAAGCCGGTTGACGAGATGAAAAAGCTGATCGAGACGGCTGATGCCCAGGAGCTAATCCAGGCACTCGTTTACACCTTTGAGTCAGAGGATCAAAAAAAGTATGTGCGTATGGTCCTTATAACCAAGATTATATTCATGAGGCTGTTTCAGGATCCTGTTGCGAATTCAATGTTTGCCGAAATAAATAACAGCAATGCCGAATATATTGTAAGCATACTGGAACACGGCATAAGTCTGGGACGAATAGACCCGGATTTTGACCTGAACACCTTCTCGGATATTTTGCTGGGCGCTTTGCAGATCATGGGCATCAAATCCTTCGCTGGCACCCAGGCCTATGTGGTTAATCAGCTTGATCAGGAAAAGCGGATTTTAAGGCTGGTCACGCGGCTTCTTTCAACTGCGCTGAAATAGCTACATTACTTCCAAAAACGGTATGCAGACCAGATCCATGGCGTCCCGCAAAACCGTAAGAACCTTTTCGCAAAGGGCCAGCCTGGCGGCCGCGAGATCCGGCTCCCCTGCCGAGAGAACCGGGCAGTCGTGGTAAAAGCGGCTGAAGGCCTTGGCAAGCTCGTAAAGGTAGCCCGCTACCATGGAAGGGTCCATATTCGCCGCCGCCGCATCCACTGTCTCGGCATAGGCGCCCAGGGTCTTGATCAGCTCCCATTCAGCGTCAGTCGAAAGAAGTTCGAAGCGGGCTTGCCCGGCAGAGCTTTGCCCTGCAGCCTTACGCAGTAAGGAAGAAATTCGGGCGCCCATGTACTGCAGATAAGGCCCGGTATTCCCGTTGAAGGAAAGGGATTCCTTTGGATCGAAAAGCATGTCCTTGGCAGGGCTCACCGATAAAAGAAAGTAGTGCAGGGCCCCAATGGCGACTTTCTCCGCCACCTCCTCTGCAGAGCCAACTGCCTCTTCCCTTTCCTTATTGCGAATCTCCTCCAGGGCCATGTCCTTTAAGCTGTCAATCAGGACATCTGCGTCCACCACCGTGCCTTCCCGGCTTTTCATCTTTCCCTCGGGCAGGTTTACCATGCCGTATGAAAGGTGGAAAAGGTTCCTGGCCCAGTCAAAGCCCAGCTTCTGTAAAATGATAAAGAGTACCTTGAAGTGGTACTGCTGCTCGGAGCCCACCACGTAGACCAGCCTGTCAAAGGGCCAGTCCTCATGGCGGTATATTGCGGTACCCAGATCCTGGGTTATGTAAATTGAAGTCCCGTCACTGCGCAGTAATACCTTTTTGTCCAGCTTTTCCGCCGTCAGATCCACCTGGACAGAGCCGTCTTCTTCCCTGACAAAGACACCCTTTTCAAGGCCTTTTTGAATGACCTCCTTTCCAAGGAGATAGGTCTCGCTTTCAAAATAGTACTTGTCAAAGCGGACGCCGGTGCGCTCGTATGTTTTCTTCCAGCCCTCTATGGCCCAGGCGTTCATTTTTTTCCAGAGTTCTACGGTTTCATTATCGCCGGCCTCCCATTGGCGCAGCAGCTCCTGGGCCCTGTTTGTAAGGCCGGGATCTTCTTTCAGGTCATTGTTAAAGCGGACATACCAGTCCCCCACAAAGTGATCGCTTTTGACTCCCTCTGATTCGGGGGTTTTCCCTTCGCCATGTTCCCTGTAGGCCAGCATGGATTTGCAGATATGTATGCCACGGTCGTTGATAATGCAGACCCTGTTGACTTCGGCCTCGCAGGCTTCAAGGATCCGGGAAATACTTTCGCCCAGGACATCGTTGCGTAGATGGCCCAGGTGCAGGGGCTTGTTGGTATTCGGGCTTGAGTATTCAACCATTATCCTCCGGCCCTTTTGGCTGTCCGGCCGGCCGAAGGAAGCTTCCCCAAGCAATTTTTGGGCAACATCGCTCCGGTCAAGGCATACATTCACATAGGGCCCAACGGCAGTGGAGCCCGGTAGTTCCGCCGCAACTAGCTGGGCAATCTGGGGCGGGCCTTTGCGTAAAAGCTTGGCGAAGGGGAACATGGGAAAGCCCAGGTCCCCCATTTCCGGGTTTGGGGGAATTTCCGCCACTATCTGGCTGCCGGAGATCTGCTCGTCCTGACCCGCTTCCTTTAGTAAGCGGGTCAAAATTTCCGCGATTCTTTTTCTGTAAACGTCTTTGTAGTCGTACATCTTAGGATATGCAAACTATATAATCCCTGCAAAGAGTGGTCAATGTATGTCAGGACGGGGGTTTTTTAGTTTTCTATCTGAGCCTTTCTTAAAACGGATCGCCGTCCGCTTAAGCGGCTCTGCTTCGGTATCATCCCAGGCGGCTTCTATTTTCCGGTTTTCAAGCTCGGGATTATTCGCCAGGTTTCTGCAATTGATGCAATGAATGATGATTCCTCTTCCACGAGATATATAACCGGTGATTGAATCGTCTGTTGACGGATTACAGCAGCGGGCAAAGCGAATCATCATGTTTTTTTCGTCTTCTATGCGTACCTTTAAGCTTGATGACAGCGGATGAATAAGCATCTGCACCGGGCTTTTTCTGTCAGGTCCGGCTGAAACAGCGGGGGCATCGCCGGCGGCTTTCTTTTTTTTCTCTGCGGGCCTTTCAATGTTAAAAAAGGCATCGTTTTTCTCAAGCCATGATCGTATCTTGTGGCGGGCCTTTGGGGATTTGACAGACTCAAGCCAGTTTAAATTGGGATGGGCCGACGGGCTGGTTAAGATCTCCACAACCTGGGTGTTTTTTAGCTGCGAGTTTAAGGGGACAATGCTTCCATTGGCCTTTGCGCCAACGCAATGGTCTCCGATGGCTGTGTGTATTTGATAGGCAAAATCTATGGGCGTAGCCCCTGCCGGCAGTTTTATCACCTTGCCCTGGGGGGTAAACACATAGATCCGGTTTTTTAGTATTTCCTCTTTTATGCTGTTTAGCCATGAAGGCGAGGATTCGCCTGGGCCCTGTTTCCAGTCTTTGAGTTTGTTCGCAACAGCAATATCCTCTGCATTTACCATGTCCCGGGATGAGCCTTTTTTGTAAAGCCAGTGGCTGGCAACACCATATTCGGCGATCTGCTGCATCATTGCGGTGCGGATCTGTATTTCCAGATGTCTTCCATCTTCGTCAAATATCACCGTTGTATGCAGGCTCTGGTAGCCGTTTGGCTTGGGCCTGGCAATATAATCCTTAAAGCAGCCGCTCAGGGGCATCCAGATCTGGTGGGCTATGCCCAAAAGCGTATAACAATTTTCTACACTGTCGCAGATTATCCGGATGCCGGATAAATCGTAAATCTTTTCGGCGCTTACACCGCGCTTTCGCATTTTCATGTACACCGAGTAAAAGTGCTTGGCGCGGCTTTCCACCCTTACATTAATTCCCGCCGCCTTTGCCGCGCTTAAGATGGTTTGTTGGGCAAGTTCCAGGGACTCGTTCCGCTGCTTCCGTTTCTCGGCGACTATGCTCTTTATTTGCTGGTATGTTTCCGGGTTAAGGAATTTCAGGGAAAGGTCTTCCAGTTCGTTCTTGAGCCAGGAAATCCCCAGGCGGCCGGCAAGGGGTGCGTAAATATCAAGGCATTCCCGCGCAAGGGCCTTTGGCTTTTCACCGGAAGAATCCAGGCTGCGCAGGGCAAACAATTTTTCCGCCAGCCTGATAAAGATTACACGAATATCATCGGTTAAGGCAAATAACATATTCCGGATGTTTTCTGCCTCGTGTATTGTACTGTTGTTTGTTTTAAGACGGCTGACTTTTTCAATTTCTTGCACAAGGAGGGCCACAGCAGGGTCAAATTGCCCGCTTTGGGAAGCCGGCAGGGGATAAATCAAAGATGCTATTATTGTATCCGCGTCCAGGCCCAGCTCGGCCAATATTTCTGCAGCGCCCATGGAATGTACCAGGGCACTTTCTTTGGCCAGCTCCAGTGCGGACAGGATCCGTTCTCTGTCGCTTTCTTCGTATTTATCAAGCATTATCAGCGCCTGATTTCTATATCTTCGACACTGCTTAAAAGCCTGATCGCCGTTTTAAATTGCTTGACTGTTTCACTCATGTCCGCAGCGAACTGAGGGTCTGCATCGGTGAATTTAGATAAATTGGACAGGGTAAAATGCTTGCCTGTGGAGTTTACTCCCAGGATGCCGCTTAAAACATTCGCCATGATGCCGAAAGCTTCCCTGGATTGTTCGATAATTTTTTTTGCATCCTTTTGTACTCTCTCAAGAATGGTCTGCATGTTACGGTGTCTTAGCGGGGCTAAGGATCTGTCGTTTTGTGCCCGGGCATATTTTTCGCCGTGGATCCCGGAAGGTAAGATCCCCTGCTGAAATTTCTGTATTACATCCCCAAGTTTTGCCAGGTAACTGTAACCCCATTCAAATTCCACGCGATTTTCATTTTCCTTGAAATCAGCATCAAGGTAGATAGGCCTTAGGAGCCGTTCCATGCCGGGTACAAAAAGTATCAAATAAAAAGTCTGAAGAAAAGAGATGGCAAGGGCGCCTTTTATGGGTAATCCATTAGGATTCGAAGGGCTTTGAGTATTTTCCAGGGCCTGTAAAGTTTGGCCTTTCAAAAAATCATTAAGGGTAACTGCCAATTTCTCCTGGCGGTGGGTTTTAAGATAATCGTTGTGGAGGATTTCGATCTGCTGTTTCCAGTAATCCCGGTAAACCATAAACCAATCTTCCCCGCCGCTTATTTCTTTTGGGAAAATGGACATATCCCGGCTTGAGCAGCGGATTATCCAGTTAAGGGGAACCTGTTTGTTAAATTCCTGAATATCCCCCAGATACTCTTCTGCCAGTGATAAAAGCAGATCGGTCTCGTTTTCTAAATTGAATGACGATTCTTTGGCCTTCTGCTGTAACATAAAGACAAAGAGCGACTGCAAAAGCGCCATGTGTGGAACAATTTTTAAAGACAGCAGTGTGTTGTTTAGGGATATAAGAAGATCTTTTACCGAGATGGCAGAACAGGCTTCCCCTTTTGCCAGGCGGTTATTGCTAAATGAGCCAAGAAGGCGGTCAAAGGGAAAAGAAGACAGCTCGTTAAGGCAGAAAAGCGAGCGGGCGTCAAAATACATCGCGCTCCGCTGTTCTTCGGTAATAGTGGTCAGGAGGTCTTCCAAAACCTTGATAGCTAGCTTTTGCCAGTCCGCTTCATCCGCGTCAGGATTCTTTTTCGCTATCTGAGCAGGATCTATTTCCATTACCAACTGCCTGTGAACATCTGTCATTTCCAGTGAACCCAGAAAGGCAAAAAAAGCGCTCCGGTTCCGGTTTGTACTCGCGTCCAAAGCAGAATAAAAGAAATGGGCGGCTTCCTGCAGTTTCAATAGATGCTTGTAAAATTCGGGCAGGAGCATGCCGGAGCGGTAATTAAAAAGTTTCGGGAACTGCCTTTCTATTCTTTTCCCCAGAACTGTCACCCTGTGGTCTTCAAATGTTTTTTTCGGGGATTTGGCTTTAAAAAGGCCCACGATTGTAAACCACAGGCGGAGAAACCAGGGAAGCGAGGAAAATCCAGTTTCATTCTCGATGATGGAAGGGGCAGATTTGTCGTTCTCGGCGTATAGAAGCTCGCCGGACATTTTGGAATGGGCTTTTAGTTTTTTTAAAAGATCCTGCCGTTCTTCAATGGTAAGGCCATAGGCCAGTTGAATAAAATTTAAATTGTCTTCCATGCTTTTCCTTAGTATCCGCTTTCCATCTCTCTTATGTCATCCAAAGTTTTGATCACAGTTTGAAAATACTCAATGGCTCTGCCAAGGACAAAACTGAGTCTATTGTCCTTGGCCGTTAGTTTCGCATAATTTTTCAGATAATCCTGCTTGTCTCCCTCTTGCCGCCCCGTTATGGCGTTTAGTATATTAATCATGCTCCATGATGCTTCCTTTGCCTGTGCCAGGATCTTCTGTATGTCCTCCTGGATTTCTTCCAGGACAAGCTGCATCTTCCGGCGCTTAAGCTGAAGGGAAGACATTTCCATTCGCGCCTGGTTGTAGTTTTTACCGAAAAATCCCCCAGGGGAAATTTGCCGGTCTAAATTTTTGATCTCATCATCAAGTTTTATTATATTGTTGTAACTTTCGGTATATTCAACGCGGGCCTCCTTTTTTTTGAATTCGCCGTCAATAAGAAGAACTTGCAGGGGCTTGTTCATCTCCGGAACAAAAACCGCCGAATAAAAAGTTGAAAGGAATGAGAGCGCCAATGCTCCCTTTATAGGCATGCCGTCGGGGTTTGAGTCAGACTGGGCATTCTCAAGAGTTTTTAGCTCCTTGCCCTTAAAAAGATTGCCGAAAGAATCCAGCATCTCCCGGCGCCGGCGGTCTTTCAGGAACTCGTTGGAAAAGGATTCAATGCGCCGCTTCCAATGTTCCCGGTAAACGGCCAGCCAATCCTCCCCGCCGCTTACCTCTCTTGGCGCGTAAGACATATCCCGCATGGAACAGCGGATTATCCAGGTAAGAGGCACCCGCTTGTTAAATTCCCGGATAACCGAAAGGGCTTCTTCTGCTTTGGCCAAAAGCGAGTGGATCTCCTTGTTAACGTCAAAGCCAGGTTCATCCGACTTTTCCTGCAAGGTAAAGATAAAGAGCGACTGTAAAAGTGTCATTTGGGGGACAACCTTTAGGGAAAGGAGTATGTTGTTAAGGGAAAGAAGGAGTTCCTTGACCACAGAGGCTGGACAGGTCTTTCCGCCCGCATTGTTGCTTTGGCTAAAGACCATGATAAGGCGGTCATACAGAAAAGAGGACAGTTCCTTTAGGCAGTTTAGGGAGCGGACGTTCAAATACATGGCATTGCGGTTGTCATCAGTGACCAGAGCCAGGGCATCCTCCAATCCCTTTAAAGCCTGCTGGCGCAGTTCCAAATCCTGAATGTTAGGATTTTTCCCAACTATAACAGCGGGATCCGCGTTTATTTGAATATACCGGTGAACATCGGGCATTTCCAGGGAACCCAGGAATGCAAAAAAAGAAGCTTTGTCACGGTTGACACTCAGATCCAAAGTGGAATAAAAAAACCGGGCAGCCTCTTTCAGGTTCTCCGCCTGACGGTAAAAGGCCGGTAAAAGCATACCGGACTGATAATCATACAGGCCCGGATACCTCTCCTGAATACTGATTCCCAAGGCCGCCACCTGGTTGTTCTCAAAGATTTTCATCGGTTTTTCGGACCTAAAGAAACTTAAGAATTGGTACCAGGCACGGAGAAACCAGGGGAGCCTGGAAAAGATGGTTTCCAAATTTTCGGCAGCATTAGATATTTTCTCTTCTTCGGCGTATAAGGGCTCTCTGGAAAAACTGGTCTGGGCCTTTAGTTTCCCCAAAAGGCTTTGCCTTTCTTCAAGAGACAGTTTGCCTACCAGCTTTTCAAAGTTACACATATAAAGATAATAAAGCTCCTGGAGTCTCAGGTCAATGACATTTTAGCCCCACGGAGACTCGAACTCCGGTCTCGACCTTGAGAGGGTCGTGTCCTAAACCGCTAGACGATGGGGCCGAAAAAGCCTGTTTGCTTGGTGTCTAGGCCTAATTTGCTTAAAATTCATTAAAAAGTCAATCCTGTCGATAATCGCGATATGCGTACTATGACAGTTATCGGCCTGTTCTTAACCATAGGATTCGCGCTTTGTCCGCCAATTGAGGCGCAGGGCTCAATAATAAACATGGCGGAGGCGGGGGCCTATTCGGTTGTTGAGCGCTCGGACTGGAGCCGTTTTGACAACGGCAGCTATGTTGGCCTTGTATACCGGGAAGTCAGGGCGAGTTTACTCCCCGTAAGAGAAAACAGGGGCGCTTTTGGGGGCTCTGCTTTATACCAGGGCAATTTTTTTGTCATACAAAATACCATAAGGAATATGCGCCTCGAGGCCCAGGCCCTGGAAGCTGTGATCCCGGTAAGTTTTGAGTTAAGGCATAACGGCGAAATGATCATAGAAAATGACAGGGGCTTCCCCAGATTGCGGGGCTTCCCTGCGGCGCCCAATAGGCCGCTAAGGCCCGGCGAGAAATGGCAGGCGCCGGGAAGCCGGGCCGCAGATCCCCTTAACACCGGCTATGCTCTGATAATTCCCTTTCTTGCGGAGTACGAGTACCGGGGGATTGAGATTTACAGGGATGTGCCGGTACACAGGCTTCACGCCGCCTATGCAAGCCGTTACCAGCGCCCTGAAGAAGGCGATGAGCCCAACGGCCCAGCCGCCTTCTTTGTCCCAGGCCCCAATCCTTCTGGAAATGACATTGTCCGCGTTCAGGGGAGCCACAGGGTAGACATCCTGATCAGGGTCGAGGATGGCCTGCCGGTTTTAATGAATGACAATCTGGATGTAACCTATACCTTTGAAGACGGCTCAACAAGACGCTACAGGGGATTTACCCTGACATTTGGACAGGGGATCCTGCCCCTGGATAAAGAGCAGGTCATAGCCTCTTTGGAGGGGAATCTGCCGGCCACCGAGCTGACGCAGGTTCCCGAAGGCGTCCGCCTTATGCTCAGGGACATCCGCTTTGTGCCGGATTCGGCGGAATTCCTGCCGGAGGAAAGGTACCGTCTTGACCTTATTGCCGAAGCCTTAAAGCAGATCCCCGATCGCAATTTTCTTGTGGAAGGCCACACCGCAGACCTTGGCCGGCCGGCGGGCGAAATGGAACTTTCCGTTGAACGGGCAAGGCGCTTGGTTGACGAACTGGTACGCCGGGGCATCAGCCCGACACGCTTTATCTACAAGGGCTGGGGCGGGACAAGGCCCATTGCCGACAACTCAAGCGAGCCCGGAAGAAACGCCAACAGGCGGGTTGAAATTACGATTCTGGAATAAAGATATCATCAAAATTGTTAAGCAGTAATATTTCCGGCCTGTACTCAAAATGCATTGTATCGATTAAATCCCAGTGCCCGCCCCAGACAAATCCGTAATGATGAAAAGCCTCAATAACCGCGTCCGGCGGAACATAGTGAGTCTCCCGGCTTACGGTATCGGTTGTACCCCACTGCCAATAGGTGTACAGCCCCATCAGGCTCCTGGGCAAAAGGTCGATGCCGGTGCCATAGGAATGGTTGCTGCGGCGGCTGGTGTGGGCAATTGTACGCCAGTTCCAGCCGAAGCTTGGTGGGGTGGTTCTAAGCTCGTTAATCCATTCATCAATGGACGGGTCGCTTTGAGCGGCAATTAGTATGCGCTCTGTTACACGATCCAGAAGCGGTTTAATGTAGGGATGGATCAGCATCTTTACACCCAGGAAAGAATATTTTTCCTGCAGATCCCAGCTTGCGTCTTCGTCCGGGGAAAAATAAAGGGTATCAAAGAGAAACGACGAGCCTATTGAATAAACCGGATAGCGAAAGGCGGCCTGTCTTTGCATGGGAGTTCCATCCCAGGGATAAACGTAAAAGTCATAGGGGTAAAAATCTTCCCAATACTCGCGCCGTTCTTCCGGCAAAAAGCGCCCCATGGCAAAGTAGAAACGCTCGCCATTTACCAGCATGCTCCAGTCATCATTTATAAATTCCACGCCGCTGATCTTGGACGGATAAGCCCTTGCAAAGGCCAGCAGGATCTCTTCCTGAGCATAAAGGTTATCCAGAATAAATAAAGTGGAAGCAACAGGCGCCGGTTCTAAAAATAATTCTTCGCTAATACTGGGTCTTTGCATAGTGCCGCAGCCGCTTAAAAATAGCACAGCCAGTATGCCAGGAACTAAAAAAAGTCTTAACATTCTTCCCCAGGGAGGATTTGAACCCCCACAAGCAGATCCAGAGTCTGCCGTGCTACCGTTACACAACCGGGGATTATTCAATAAAGAAATTACTAAAAAATGGCATATTATTCAAGCCATTTTATCGCTTTGATAGTTGATAAGGGTAGTTACAGGCGTAGGTTTTAATTTTTCTTCGTAATTCAGGAATGGAAGGCCCACCACCCCAAAGATCTCCGGAACCTCCGCCCCGCCGGCCTGCATAATGGCCCGGGCCGCGTCCAGGGTTCCCCCGGTGGCTATAAGGTCGTCGGTGAGCAGTATGCGCTTGCCCTCCGGCAGATCCTGGCGGTGGACTTCAATTTCCGCCTGGGCGTACTCTAAATCGTATTTCTTGGAGAGGGTAATGCCGGGGAGCTTGCCCTTTTTGCGGACGATTATAAGGGGAATGCCCATGCGGGCCGCAAAGGGAGCGGCAAAAAGAAAGCCCCGGGCCTCAATGGCGGCTACGGCGTCTATGCCTTTCTCGCTGTAAAGATCCACCATGCATTCAATGCAGTACTGAAAGGCATCTGGCTGTGTAAGCAAACTTGTAATGTCGTAAAACAGCACTCCCTTTTTAGGGAAATCCGGAACCTTTCTGATGTACTTGTCCAGATCAAATTCTTTGAGCATTTTAGCCTCGCGGCAGTACCCTTGCGACCCAGGCCTCGATATCCGAGCCAGAACCGCGTAAATGCTCGGGGTTCAAAGCCGCCTCGGAGTCCTTTAACAGGGCGGCCAAGTACTTCGTTGCGGTGCCTGGTGAGAAAATGCCGCAGGGCCTGCCGGCCAGGTTTACGTGTTTTAGAAAATCGCCTATGTAGGCGAAGCTCTCAGGTTCCGGGCTATGGCAGCCCAGGAAAAAAGCCTTTGCTGGGAGAAGGTCGTTGCCTTTAAAGTCAAGCGCTGTTTTTACAGATACATTGCCGCCCTTTATGGCGCCGGCAATCCTCTTGGCCATTTTCGCCGTATCTTCCTGACCGTCGCTTAGAATTAGCACATCCATGTTCGCCTTCATTTATTTTAAGTCTAGTGTCCGGTATGGAATGTGTCAACATTTTTAAAGCAGATTGACATAGGGGAATTATTAATTCAAATTAGCCATAGGAGTAGCAAATGAAACTTATCTTTTTGGGCCCCCCAGGGGCCGGCAAGGGAAGCCTGGCCGTAAAGGCAGTGGACATTTTGAATTTACCCCATATCAGCACCGGAGCAATCTTCCGCGAGGCCATGGCTGCGGGAACCCCACTGGGGCAGAAGGCCAAGGCCATAATGGACGCAGGCAAGCTGGTTGACGATGAGACCACCATAGGACTTGTAAAGGAACGGCTTGCCGCAGAGGATACCCAAAAGGGCTATATTCTGGACGGTTTCCCCCGGACCATCCCCCAGGCGGAGGCTCTGGGGCAGTTTTCCAGCGTTGACAAGGTGGTAAACTTTGACATCCCCGACTCTTTGATACAGGAACGTCTGGGCGGCCGCCGGGTCTGCCGCAAATGCGGTTATAACTTCCACGTGGTTTTCAACAAGCCCAAGGAGGAAAAGGTCTGCGATCACTGCGGCGGCGAGGTCTATACCCGGGACGACGACCGGGACGAGGCCATCCAGAAACGTCTGGAAGTCTACCGGGCCCAGACCGCCCCCCTTATCGACTTTTACCGGGCCAAGGGCTTATTGGTCGATGTGGACGCCAAACCTCCCCTGGACCAGGTAGTGGAGAATTTCAAGGCCGCCATTGGGGTCTAGGGGGAGATTTGTTTCCTCCAAAATCTCTTTAGTGCAAATTGACTCTTTTTGCCGTTTTTCTGTATAGTTTTTTCAAGAGGTTGTCATGGCCAGGAAAGGCAAAGTTGTTATTAACCGGGATTGGTGTAAGGCTTGTTATCTATGCATCCGCTCCTGCCCTGTGAAAGTTTTGGTAAAGGATACTGAGCTTAATTCGGCAGGATACTACCCTGTAAAACCTGAAGATTCGGAACTTCTCGCCGGTGGGAACGGACCGGAGGTCCGCGGACAGGAAGTCAACGGACCTCTGGTCCGATGTATAGCCTGCGGTAACTGCTACGAGGTTTGCCCGGACGTGTGTATTGAGATTTTTGAGCTTTCGGACACAAGTCTGCGCGCTTGAGTAAGGAGTTATTTTGAGCGAAGAAAAAGTCCTAATGAAAGGAAATGACGCCATTTCCGAGGCTGCAATCCGGGCGGGCTGTACGGCCTATTTCGGCTATCCCATTACCCCCCAGAACGAAATTCCGGCATATATGGCCCTGCACATGCTTAAGCGGGGCCGGATCTTCATCCAGGCCGAAAGCGAGACAGCGGCGATGGTTATGGTCTACGGCGCTTCCTGCGCGGGCGCCCGCGCAATGACCAGCTCTTCCAGCCCGGGCATGAGCCTTAAGCAAGAGGGCCTTTCCTACGCGGCCGGGGCGGACATACCGGTCGTCGTTGCCAATGTTGCCAGGGGCGGCCCGGGCCTTGGAAACATTGCCCCGGCCCAGGGCGATTACTTCCAGGCAACACGGGGCGGCGGTCACGGGGATTACTACTGCATAGTTCTTGCCCCCAAAAGCGTTCAGGAATGCGCCGATCACAGCTACCTGGCCTTCGACCTGGCCGATCAGTACCGTATCCCCGTAATACTTCTGGCGGACGGCATGATCGGCCAAATGGTAGAGGGAGTGCTTCTGCCGCCGGAACGCCCGCTGAAGGATCTGCCCAAGCGGCCCTGGGCCGTGGGGAACAATCCAGGACGGGATTCCATACACATCACCTCCATCGACCTGATGCCGGACAGCCTGGAAAGAAAGATCCAGACCCGCTTTGAACGCTACGAGACAATCAAAAAGAACGAGCTCCGCTACGAGGAAGTGGGCTGCGATGATGCGGATATAGTCCTTGTGGCCTACGGAACATCCGCCAGGATATGCCAGGGCGCCAGAAAACTGGCGGCAAAAGAGGGCATCAAGGCTGGTATTTGGAGACCAATTACCCTTTGGCCCTTTGCCTGCGAAGCTCTGTCTAAATCCAGCAGCGGCAAGCCCATCCTTACGGTGGAGATGAGCATGGGTCAGCTTGTGGAGGATGTGCGCCTTGCCGTCTACGACAGATCTCCGGTTCACTTTTTTGGTCGCAGCGGCGGAAACATCCCCACCGAGAATGAAGTTCTTGCCGAGATCAAGAAGATCTTGAAGCGCTAACGAGGAACAGCAATGAACGAAAAGAAACTATACGGGCGCCCCCGGAGCCTTTACGATGTACCTACAAAATACTGCGGAGGCTGCGGCCACGGAGTTGTTCACCGGATTCTAACCGAGCTTATTGACGAAATGGGCCTGCAGGAAAAAACTATACTGGTCAATCCCGTTGGTTGTTCAATCTGGGCGGACCTTTACTTTGACGTTGATACGGCCCAGCCCCCCCACGGCCGAACCCCTGCGGCAGCCACCGGCATCAAGCGGGTACTGCCGGATCACCTGGTTATCTGCTACCAGGGCGACGGGGACATGGCCGCCATCGGCACCGCCGAGATGATCCACGCGGCAAACCGGGGCGAAGGCTTTACCACGATTTTCGTCAACAACGCCATTTACGGCATGACCGGCGGGCAGATGGCTCCGACAACCCTTATTGGTCAGGCTTCGACCACCTCTCCTCTGGGCCGTGACCCGGTAAAAGCGGGGATGGGTTATCCCATCAGGGTGGCGGAGATGCTTGAGACTCTGGACGGCACTGTCTACATTGCCAGGGGCTCGGTAAGTACGGCGGCCCATGTGCGCAAGACCAGGGCCTATATCCGCAGGGCCCTGGAGCTGCAGATGCAGGGTGCCGGTTATACCATGGTGGAAATCCTTGCGCCATGTCCCACCGGCTGGGGCATTGAGCCTATTGAAGCCATTGACTGGCTTGAAAAGAACATGCTTCCGGTCTTCCCCCTGGGCGAGGTAAAAAAACCGGCAGAAGCTTCCTCGAAAAAGGGGGCGGCATGATGACTGAAACTAAAGTTTCTGAAAAAAGTTTCTTCGCCGGCTTTGGCGGCCAGGGCATTATTTCCATGGGGCAGATTTGGGTTTACTTTGGCATGCAGGAGGGTAAAAACGTTACCTTCTTCCCCTTTTACGGCGCTGAGAAACGGGGCGGCATAGCCAGGGCCAGCGTGATAATCTCCGACGAGGAAATCGACAGCCCCCTGGTGGTCGTTCCCGATTCCGTAATGGTAATGAACACCGATTCCCTTCCCCTTTGCGAGGAGATGCTAAAAGAAGAGGGTCTTATGCTCGTAAACTCCACACTGGTAAAGGAAGGCCCCAAGCGCGCTGATATTAAAGTTACATCTGTCGAGGCAACGGGCATTGCCGAAAAGATAGGCGATATCCGCGTTGCAAACATGGTTGGCCTTGGGGCCATGGCCAAAATCACCGGCGCCCTTAAACTCGAAAAGATCGATGAAATTCTTAAAAAGTTTTTCCCTCCGGACAAACATAAATTCGTCGCAATGAATGCCGACGCCATACGAGCGGGTTATGAAGCGGTTTAGAATTTTACTCGGGCTTCTGATTTTTGCCCCCGTGCTGACACTGGCCGAGGTAGAGACTTCCACCGATCTTGAATTCCAGGTATCGACCAGACCCGAAGCGAAGCTGATTTTACACCAGAGTTTCATTTTTCCATTTCTTCAGGGCTCAAGCCCCCTGACCCAGGACAACAATATCACTGCGGTTCTAAGCGCGGAAATTGCCCCGGTTTCCATGAACGGCAATGCCGAGATCATCTGGAGCCCCGCGGCCTTTCTTCTGCTTTCCGGCGGCGGCCGGGCGGGCAGCGGCTGGCCCATGCCTTTGGGCAGGGGTATCGGCATAAACAGGCCGGTGGGGGATTACCAGGAGGGCGAAGTCCGCCTGGCGGAGCCTGACGGAGAGGCCTTTGACGGGCTGCTCTGGAGCGGCTGGGGGGCCGCTACCCTGCAGTTTGACCTGGGGGCAGTGATGGCCGGAGACTGGAACCACGTGCTTTTCCAGGCACGCCAGGAGTTCCGTTACGCCGCCTATTCCCGTGCCGGCAGCGGGGATTCCTGGATCTTTGAGAACGATTTGGGCGAAAACCGGAACGGCTGGAAGTACTACGCGACCTATGTGCTGGGCTACCATATGCCCCTGTCTCCGCTTCTGGACACAGTGGCTGTTATGGCTGAACTGGAGAAAAACCTTTACAATAGCCCCGGCGGAGACTTCTGGGGCGATGGTCTGGGCTACTGGATATTCTCCGGATTCGTAAACCTTTCTTTCAACCCCCGCCTTAGCACATTACTGGGGGTTCAAATGCATACACAACGCAATCATGGCTCCAGTAACTTTGGAGACAGGGATCTCTTTTACCAGGATCTTGAGTTGATAAGCGATGGGGGCCAGCGCCGCCTGCTTTTCTCCCGGGTCGCGGCTATTGTTAACTTTAAACTACGGTAAAAGGGTGTAATTTGCGATAATTCTCTGATAAAATGTTGACACTTTTTGCCTTTGCGGATACAATAAAAAGACTGGGTTTTCCCCTTGCAAGGAGTTAATGTGGCATCGGTCCACGAGTATAAGCGATTTGAGAACAGTCTGGTTCTTAAGACTAAAAACAATGTGGGAGCTTTGGTCAGATCTGTAGTTGCCTTTGTCAGGGCTATAGGATTGGCGATAACCAGGCGTTATACCATCGTTTTTGTACCCCATTCGGAAAAGAAGGTTTACAACCTCAATGTTTCGGTTCTGTCGATCTGCTGTTTTTTCCTGATTATGGCCACGGTATTGGGGACCTTCCTATGGTATGGAGTTTCCTACAGGGCCACCCAGGGCAGCCTGGCAGATAAGGACAGCCTTCTGCGGGAATCCCAGGCAAGCCTGGATCAGATCAGGGACGAGGTTAACAATCTATTCAGGGAAGTTCGGGTTTTTGAACCTGCCCTTTCCGGCACCCTTTCTGCCCTTGGCCTGGAATCCAGAAGCACCGGCAGGACTTCAAGCTCCTTTAGCGGAGATCTGGCCTCCTTTTTTGACATCAGGGAAAGCCGCGTTGGAACCCTGCAAGAGGTGGAAGACCTAAGAAGGCTTTCAACATTCCTAACTTCCGCTACCACACCGATTACGGAAATAGGTACGCTGCTCAATTCCCAGGGCGCCCTGCTCACGGAAATTCCCAGCATCTGGCCCATATCGGGCGGTATTGGCCACATTACCATGTTCTTTGGCCAAAACGAGAATCCCTTTACCGGCCAGTACTACATCCACAAAGGAATAGACATTTCCAATGGCCGCACCGGGGACCCAATAGTGGCAACTGCCGATGGTCAGGTGGTACTTGTGGAATTTGACGTTAACGGATTTGGCAACAACTTGATAATCCGTCACAGGCATGGATTCTACACCCGTTACGCCCATATGCAGAGCTTCAGGGTGCGTGCCGGGCAGCGGATTCAGCAGGGAGAGGTAATAGGTTTCGTAGGAAACACCGGCTTGTCCACCGGGCCCCATCTTCATTATGAAGTCCACATCGGTTCGGATGTGGTGGACCCCTTAAAGTACCTTAATATCCGTTCTAGTGTGGCGAGAAACAATCGCTAGGCTAAAGGGCATACATGGCTTCCGTTAAGCAAGAAGATTTCTCCATAAACACCATTATAGGCCCGGGAACAAGCGTATCCGGCAACATTGAATCCGGGGGATTCACCCGTATGGACGGCAATGTGCTTGGAGATCTCAGGGCAAAGGGCCGGGTAGTAATTGGCGAACGGGCCAGGATGAAAAGCAATGTAAGCGGTACCTTTGTTACCGTTGGCGGGGTCGTTTTCGGCAATGTGCTTGCCAGTGAACGGCTTATAGTTTTGTCCACAGGCCTTGTAATGGGGGACATTATTACCAGGCGCATACAGGCTGATGAAGGCTGCCTTATACACGGCAAGGTCCGTGTTTGCCGTACCGAAGAGGCCTGGAACCTGGCCATTTCCGAGTACCGTGATGTAAAGGGGCTGCGGGAATCTTTGGGTATTTCAGCACATGGATAAAGTAGATTTTACCACAACCTCATTATTGAACCCTGCCCTTCAGCAAAGAGACCAGGCAAAAAAGGCCGAAAGCGGTCTTAAGACCAAACGCAAAACTTTTTTCTCGGATATGCTGGAAAGCTCAGTCCGCGAGTCAGGGGAGCTGGGACCCATAATGAAACTGCCGCCATCAGAAGAGGCTTTGACAGAACTGATGGACGCGGTACACAGTGCCGGATCTGACCTGATTGACCGGCCCTTTCATGATGAAATTCTTCAGTACAAAAGGGCGGTGCGGAATTTTGTCAACTATATCCTTGAAAACAGCTTCGCCATTGAAAGGATCCAGACCCGGCGCAGGGGCAAGCCAAAGATACATATACAGATCCAGGTGATTGACCGTAAGCTGGAGGAATTAGCTGCGGCTATTTTGTCCGGTCAAACACAGCAGCTCCAAAGGGTCTCAAAACTGGACGAGATAAAGGGCCTTCTGGTGGATCTGACAATTACGGGCGTGATAAAGGAAAGAGATGACTGACGAAAACAGTTTTGATAACGAAGATGATATTAGTTCTCTGGAGGATGACAAGGGCCAGGAAAGCGTACTGGACGAAGAGCTATTAATACCCGGAGAAGAGCTGGGCACTTTAAGCCAGGATACGCAGGTTTACCGCCTGCGCCTTGTTTATTCCAGGGAAACCTTTCACGCTGCCTGGGCCGGAGAAGCTCTTTCCTCCGGGAATACCGTCCTGGTTCCCACCCGCTACGGCCGGGATCTGGCTGAGATCCTTGGCCCCATTCAAAAGAAGCAGGGCCAAACACCGCCTGTCATTACCTGGATCGAAAGGATCGCCGGCCCCGATGATCTATCCAAGGCGTCTTACCACAGGCAGCAGGAAAAAGAGGCCTTTAAGACCTGCAAGGAGAAGATTGCCTCTCATCAACTGGAGATGAAGCTGGTATCGGTTCATTATCTTTTGGAAGAGCCCAAAATTCTCTTTTTCTTCACGGCCGAAAGCCGGGTGGACTTTCGCGAGCTGGTAAAAGACCTGGTAAGTATTTTTAAAACCAGGATAGAGCTGCGCCAAATCGGTGTCCGGGATGAGTCCAGGGTGCTGGGCGGTCTGGGAGTCTGCGGCCGGGCCTACTGCTGCCATGCGGTTTCGGACAAGCTAAAACCCGTTTCCATAAAAATGGCCAAGGATCAGAACCTGTCTTTGAATTCCATGAAAATATCCGGCCTCTGCGGCCGCCTGCTCTGCTGCCTTGCCTACGAGCATCAGTTTTACGGGGAACAGCGGCGGCTTATACCATCGGAGGGAACCAGGATAAACTGGAACAATGCCTCCTGGAAGGTTGTGGAGCTGAACCTGGTCTTGGGCAAATTAAAGCTCTCAAGCGATGAGGGCCGGACAACGCATCTGTCGGCCGCCGCCTTCGAAAGGATCGACGGCCGCTGGGTAATCAACCCCGTACCCGCCTGTGCCGGCTGTGACAAGTAAAATTAACGACTTTCTTTTGTAACTTCGCAGATACGATTGGCCATTTTCTGAAGGGAGACCTGCTCCATTACATGGCCTAACTCGTAGGCCGCCCGAGGCATACCGTAAACAACTGATGATTTTTCGTCCTGGCCCAGGGTCATGCCCCCTTCCTTGTAAATGGTGCCCAACTGTGCTGCGCCGTCCCGGCCCATGCCGGTCATGATCACGCCCAGGGCACGGTTCTGGTAGGTCAGGGCCACCGAGGCAAAGAGTACATCTGCAGAAGGCCGGTGCCCGGAAACCAGGGGAGAATCCGAAAGGCGGATCACTCCGCCGATGCCCCTGCGTTCCACTTCCATGTGCCTGTTTCCCTGGGCAATAAGAATGCGGCCCTGCTGTACGTCATCGCCATCCTCCGCCTCCTTTACATCCAGGGGGCAGATCCGGTCCAGACTCTTGGCAAACTCGTTGGTAAAACCCGGCGGCATATGCTGAACCACCAGTATTGGCACGTGCAAATCCCTGTCCAGATTGGCAAAGACCACCCGCAGGGCATCGGGGCCGCCGGTGGAAATGCCGATGGCGATAATCTCTACCCTGCCGGGATTACGGAGCCGGGTCGGCGGCTTGGCGGGTTCGGCAACAGGGGTGGCACTCAGCCTGAAATGGGTGCTTATTAGATCCGTTTGACCGCTGCTTGGGGGTTTTTTAGTGTATTCCGACGGGGCAAGAACCTTTCTGCCCTGGGACCGGCGGTAGGCGCTGCCATAACCGAGCAGCATGGGCATCAGGGTATCCTTGACAGTGTGAATGTCCATGGAAATTGAACCGGAAGGTTTGGTAACAAAGTCACTTGCCCCCAGGGACAGGGCCTCCATGGTAATTTTCGCTCCCTTTTCTGCAATTGAAGAGAGAATAACCACCGGGATTTTGATCCCCTGCTTCTTCCTTTCCTGCAGGAATTCTATGCCGTTCATTTCCGGCATTTCCAGGTCCAGGCAGATTACGTCCGGATTAACCCTGGGGATCTTCTGAAGGGCAAAATTCCCGTTCATGGCTTTTTCAGCAATCACAAGACCGGGGGTATCTTCGACCATGCGGCCGATCAGGTTCCGCATCATCGCAGAGTCGTCAACAATCAATACTGAAATTTCATCTGCCACAAAAAACTCCCCATATTATCAGGTAAACTTACGATACAGTGTGGCCCATTCGGTCTTTACAAATTCGAACTTTGTATCCATACCGAAAAGGGATTCAGAATGACCAATAAACAAAAACGATTTTGGAGCCATGGCATTCCAGAACCGGTTTATTACCGCATTTTGAGCAACATCATCAAAGTAAATTATTACATTCCTACAGAAAACAACATCCATGCCCTTTAGGCCTGAGTCATTGTTAAGATTGTGGTAGTCAAAACGAATACGGGAACTTATTTCCGGCTTGGCCTTGTAACCTCCCTCTACTTTATCGAAGTATTTTTTTAGGTAGTTATCCGGGATACCCACAATCCGGCTTTCCGCATAAAAGCCCTCTTTGGCGGTCATAAGGCATTTCAGGCTTAGATCGCTGGCAACTATCTCGTATTTCCAGGCCGGGGTCAGGACTTCGTTCATTAACATGGCGATGGTATAGGGTTCTTCCCCGGTAGAACAGCCGGCGCTCCAAATTTTGATGACATTGTCCCCGCCTGTCTTCTTGATATTGAAAAGTTCAGGAATGACGTGTTTTTCCAAGGCGTCAAAGTGGGCCTGGTTACGGAAAAAACGGGTCAGGTTGGTAGTTATTGAATCAAGAAAGCCCTTTAGTTCCCCCTGATCCTTCGAAATGACAGCAAAATAGTCTTTGACCGAAGCAATGCTTTTTTCTCTAAGCCGTTCCTTGAGCCTGCTTTCCAGTATGGAACGGTTGGTTGGGGTAAAGGTAATGCCGCTTTCCTTGTAAATCAAGTTACGGTACTGTTCAAAGTCAGAATCTGTCAGAAATGCAGTGTCCGCCATAACTATATACTATGGGGAGGATGCCAATATGTCAATGGCAGAAGCCCTGTACCCTGGCTTTGCCAATGGCTTGCGCCAATGGCTCCGCCTCGTGTTATAATTTCGGTAGTTTATGAAGAACAGAAGGGCGCGAACAATAGTCACAGTTTTCTTCTCCTGCCTTGGGATAGTTCTGGCTGCGACATTGATAATCAACATAGGAATGGTAAGTGCGGCCCGGAATTATGTTTACTTTGACATTAATGAACTGCCTTCCCGCACCGCCATTTTGGTGCTGGGTTCCCAAAGCCATGGGACACGGCTTTCGCCGGTTCTGGAAGACCGGGTCAAGGCCGGTATCAGCCTTATGGAAAAGCAAAAGGGGAAAAAGCTCCTGCTTTCCGGTGATCATGGCAAGCCTTACTACGACGAGGTGACGGCCATGAGGCTCTACGTTCTTGAAAACGCCCCATCCATAGCGGAAGAGGACATTTTTCTGGATCACGCCGGCTTTAGCACCTGGGATTCCATGTACCGGGCCAGGGAAGTATTCGAGGTTGAAGATATTCTAATCGTTACCCAGGTATTTCACATTTCAAGGGCGGTGATCATGGCCCGCAGCCTTGGCATGGATGCCGTGGGCTACGGGATAAACCAGGATCGTTTCGCGGGCCGCAGCCTTAGCAGCTGGCGCTTTAGGGAGTACTTTGCACGGGTCAAGGCCTTTTCTTCGATAATTTTGAGGTCTCCTCCCCGCTTCCTTGGAGACAAGATTCCCATTTCCGGCGACGGCCGCTTGACGTGGATATGAGCTCCCAAAAGAACGCTGTAGCCCTTTGCGCTCTTGGCGCGGAAAAAGTTGTTTCAAACGAGATACGCAAGCTTGGCCTTTCTGTAATCGAAAGCGGCTTTGGCCGTGTCCGCTTTAAGGCCGGCATTGAAGGTCTTTACCGGGCCCTAATGGGACTGCGGGCAGCGGACAGGGTTTTACTGGAGGCCGCCTCTTTCCGGGCCCTTGACTTTGACGAGCTTTTCGAAGGGGTCAGGGCGGCGGCCTGGGAGGAGTATATCGGCAGCGGCCTGGGACTGCGGGTGGCCAAGGTCAGGTGCAGCCGCTCCAGGCTGGCGGCGGAAACCAGCGTGCAGGCCGTGGTTCACAAGGCAGCGGCGGAAAGGCTCTGCCAGAAAAGGGGACAAAAGCGTTTAGCCGAAGACGCGGAGCAGGCGGAACTGCGGGTATATATTGAAAAAGATCAGGTTTTTGTGTTATTAGATATTTCTGGAGAGCCGCTTTTTAAGCGGGGTTACCGGAAAACGGGCGGGACGGCCCCCATCAGGGAGACCACTGCGGCGGCGATGATTCTCTATTCAGGCTGGCGGCGAAAGTTTCCGCTTTACGATCCATTCTGCGGTTCGGGAACCATAGCCATAGAGGCCGCCATGTACGCCTGGGACATGGCTCCGAACCTGGGCCGGCAATTCGCCATAGACAGGCTTCTATTGGGCGACAGGAACATGGAGCGGAAGGTGCGGGAGGAGCTTATGGCAAGGGTTGACTTTTCCAGGCTGGTGCGTATTGGTGGCAGTGATTCCGACGCCGCCTCGGTCTCCGCCGCCCGTGCCAACATGGAAAGGGCTGCCGCCATCGTCCAGGGCGAAAGGGAGAAGCTGCCCTCCTTTCAGGTGCTTCCCATGGAAGAAGCGGTCTCTGACGGGGCGGAAGGTTTTATTATCACCAACCCGCCATACGGCCGCCGCCTGGGGGACGCTGAATCTTCCGAGCGCACCTATACGGAGATGGGCAGTCTGGCCAGGCAATTTTCCGGATGGAAGCTGGTTCTGATAACGGATCATCCGGGCTTTGAGTCTTTCTTTGGCAGAAAGGCCGATTCTTGCCGGGAAATGAGCAATGGGGCGATTCGCTCCTATTTATTTCAGTATGAAAGTCTGAGGTATGGCTAATGTCGATTGTTGTTGAACATGAGAAACGGCGCCGCGAAATTTTGGAAAAAGCCCTGGATGTTTTTATTGACGAGGGCTTTGGGAATGCCACCTTTCAGAAGATAGCTGACAGGTGCGGTATTACCAGGACAACGCTTTACACCTATTTTAGAAATAAAAGGGATATCTTTAACTTTAGCATCAAGCAGCTTTTACAGACACTGGAAAACGACCTTAATGAAATCAAAAACAAAACCGGTATTTCCTTTAAAGAAAAACTTACGCAGCTTATGAACATTATTCTTGAGCGCCTGGAGGAAAACCGCCGTCTTCTTTTGGTGATACTGAATTTTCTTGTTTACTCTTCCAAAGACAACGATTACGATTCCGATTACCGGGTACGCCGCCGCACAGTCCGGCTGCGGCATATGCTGTCAACAATGCTTATTGCCGGGATCAAGGCGGGCGAATTTATACCATCCCTGAACGTAAAGGAAGCAAACGAACTGCTTTACAATTTTGTTGAGTCTGCGGCTTTCCGCCTGGTTGTACTTCGCCGCTCCTCGGTGGAAGGATTAAAAGGCCCAATCGAACTGGTCATAAGCGGGTTTTGCATTAGATAGGAGTATTCAATGGTAAATATTTGGCGTGAGACAGCGAATGTCCGTTTCAGTAATGTAGACTGCTCCGACAGGATAAGCCCCTGGGGCATATTTGACCTTTTTCAAATCGCGGCCACCAACCACGCTAATGTTCTTGGGGTTGGGCGTGATGCCATGGAGAGCGCCAAACAGGCCTGGGTACTTTCCAGGCTTTCGCTTTTTGCCGAGCGCCGGCCTGCTTCCGGCGAGGATATCCAGATAAGCACCTGGCCCCAGGGCGGGGAAAAGCTCTTTGTCTACCGGGAGTACATGATCAAGGACGCCCAGGAGGCGGCTATTGTACGGGGCCGGGGGGCCTGGATAGTGCTGGACATCGAAAAGCGGCGGCCCTTAAGGGTCCAGTCCGTATTGGAAAAACTGCCGCCTAACGAGGGGGCCGATGTTTTTCCCGCGGGTACCGTTGGCCTTGAGCAGAGGGGAAACCTTAACAAGCTTATGGAACGGACGGCCCTTTACTCGGACATAGACTGTTACGGCCACGTAAACAATGCCCGCTACATACAGTGGATTCAGGATGCCACGGACATAGACATACTTTCAAAAGCGGAAAAGCTCCGGATTGACATTAACTACCTGAGCGAGGTACTGCCCAAGGAGACGGTGGAAATCTGGGCCGGGCCCCTTGATAGCGACACTAGCGCGCGCAGCGACGCTAACGACTATCCCGACCCGCCGGGCCCGGGCTTTGCCTACGAGGGGAGAAGGCCCGACAGCGGCCAGGCCGTTTTCCGGGCGGAGCTGCGAACAGGCGGCTGAGCCTGCGTTTATGATTCCCCTGCATAAGCTGCTTGAGCTTCCCCGTTCTTTAAGGCTTAGAAAGGCCGCCAACCTTTTCGGCGGCGCCGAATACCGCCTTCTGCATTCCGGACAATTAAGCGAAAAAGAAGCTGAGTACCTTGCAAGCCTGTTGGAGTTGTTACTAAAGGACGAAGGCTTTAACGAAGCAGAAATCGCGGCGTTTAAGGCTGCGCAGCCAGTCCTTGCGTCGGCAAATTTGCCGCCGGCAAATCCTGACGAAGGCGAGCTTCGCCGGGCGCTTAACACGGTTCGCCATGTTCTGCTTGCACAAACAGGACGCTACCAGGCGGACTGGGACTTTATTGAAATAGACGGCGTCCTTGACCCCTCAAAGCGGCGGCCCTTTGCCGGCATGCAGGTCTACCTGGAAGACATACGTTCCCCATTTAACGTTGGCTCCATGTTCCGGGCCGCCGAATCCTTTGGCGCGGAAAAGCTCTGGCTTTCCCCCCTCTGCGCCGACCCCCGGCACAAAAGGGCCCAGCGCACGGCTATGGGCTGCGTGGATCTTCTGCCCTGGGAGCGTTTTCCGCAAGACCCCTTCGACGGCTCGGTAGCGGCGGAGTTCCTGGCCGGCCCCTTCTTCTGCCTGGAAACCGCCGGCACACCCCTGGCGGACTTCAGTTTCCCGCCTCGCGGAATCCTAATCGCCGGCGCAGAGGAACTGGGCGTAAGCCCCCTAGCCCTTGCCGCAGCGGAAGCCTCTCTGGGAAGGGTCAGTATTCCCACCCGCGGCGCAAAGGGCTCTCTTAACGTGTCTGTGGCTTTTGGGATAGTGATGCAGGCCTGGGCGGCGGATCTGCGCGAGCGGCTTACTTGTCCGCCTCTTTCTTAAAGCCGGCGGCGAACTTGTCCAAGAGGGTGTCAACCTGCTTCTTTGAAGATATGCCGAAGCTTTTGAGTACCTCGGGATCAATCTGCTCAAAATTCAGCTCCCCGGTTTCAAGTCCGCATAACATATTGGCCAGGTAGACCGCATTTACCAGATTCTTGTATTCATTGGGAGCCGAGGCGGGATCGTGGTGATAACGTATGGAGCTAACAAGGCCCTCGGGGAAATTCCATTTTTCGGCAATCAGGGCGCCTATTTCCGAATGGTTCATCCCGGCTGAAAGATCCTCTAAGGTAGAGGCAGGCATCCCCCTGTTGGCAGTAAAGGCGTTTATCTTGTTAAGAAGGTCCGGATGAACATTGGAGAAAACGATCTTGCCCATGTCGTGGAGTATGCCCCCCACGTATACGTCGTCAAGAAGGTTGCGATCCTTGTTGAAATTTTTGACCAGGTTGTAGGCAAAAAAGGCCGTTTTATAGCTATGCTCCCAAAGGGACTTTTTGTCTGATGTTTCATCCCCCAGGATTTTCTGGGTGCCGTAGGAATAAAGCAGGTTCTTTATGCCCCGCATTCCAACCATTTTTACCGCATCGGCGATATTTTCCACCTTTTTGGTAAGCATATACTGGGCGGAGTTGACAATTTTCAGAAGATCCGCCGTAAGTGCCGGATCCATGGAGATCTGCCGGGCAATGTCGGACATTTCCGAATCGGGATCGTTGATAAGCCTCTGCACAGTCATAATATTCTCCGGGAACTGGGGCAGGGAGCTTATGTTATTAACAATGGTGACCGCAAGGTCAGAAAGGTTCTCTACGCGGGTCTGATCCAGAGGGATAATCAGCCGGGCAACGGTTTCCTTGTCTGTTGCCGTTATGTCGAAACATTCCTCGTCAAGGCCCATCTTCTTGAGCATAAGTACCAAAATGACAAGCCCCAGGCCAGCCCCTTCGGAATCGTCCAGCACCTGAGCAAAGGCTTCCTCCATGCTTTCGTACTGCCTGGACCGGGCAAGCTTGTCGTGGATGCGGATTAGTTCTGTTTTGGTTACCGCCACGTTATTCCGTATTTCAATGTTAATTATATTGTTTTTAACCTGTAAAATGAGCTTGATGTAAAGGCCCTTTTCCTTCTGGAGCTGAAGATAATGGGCAATGTTGCCAAGGGTATTTTCCTTAAAGCCGACCATCCCGTCTTTATAGTCAGTGGGATTGTTAAGATCCAGGCCCCGCTCCATAAAGTATACCCGCTTGGTATTCGCCTTTTTGGCGTTCCCCGCCAGCTCCTGAACACAGTAAACGACATAGTCTTTTAGTTTTTCTTTTTCCAGAATACCCAGGAAAGCGCCAATGACCTGATCAATGTAAACTTCTATTTCATGGGGAAGGGTAAAAGTAGTAATTGTCAGGGGTATCCCCGATTGAATTGCTTTTTTTACCTTTGCCTCATCGACAACAAGTGCCGGATTCGTAGCCATGCCTTCCTTCCTGCTTTCTCTGTTATTATTAACCCCTATAATATCGTATTTATCAATTTCAGGCAATATCCCATTGACCATTCCTTGTGCTTCTTCTATACTTGTTTCTTAACAATACTTAGCGTTTAAGAACCTTTTATATAGACAGGAGATGACCTTATGAGACGGACTTATCAACCCAGCAAGGTCAAGCGCAACCGGAAATTTGGCTTTCGCGCCCGGATGAAGACCAGGGGCGGGCGGCTGGTTTTGAAGCGCCGCCGGGCCAAGGGCCGGATCAAGCTGACAGTATCGGACGAAAAGAAGCCCTATTAGGCTCTAGTCTGGTGAAAACAGAGGCTTCCTTCCCGGCAAGCGGAGATTACCGGTTTCCCAGGAAGGAAAGATTAAAGGGTAGGGACGAGATACGGGAGATTTTCAGCCGGAGAAAGGCTGTTTCCTGTTCCGGGGCGAAGCTTTTTACCCATGTGAACGGGCTTGAGCATAACCGGATTGCCTTTGCTTTTTCCCGTAAATTCGGGAATGCGGTGGCCCGGAACCGTTCCCGGCGCCTTAGCCGGGAGGTTTACCGGCTGCTCCGAAACGAACTTCGACAGGGATATGACCTGGTTCTGCTGGTTTATTCTTGTCAGGATGTTTTTTCGGTCAGGATGAGGCAAATGCGGGAGTTATTCTCCCGTGCCGGACTCGTTGAGTCCCTATAATGGTACATATGCGGAAACTAATACTTTGGTTTATTTTTAAATCAATCCGTTTCTATCAATATGCAATTTCCCCCCATTTTCCGCCCTGTTGCAGGTATGTGCCAAGTTGTTCCGCCTACGCATACGAGGCTGTACAAAAATACGGGATCTGCCGGGGGCTTTATCTGGCTCTCCATCGGCTACTTCGGTGTCATCCCCTTCAGGCCGGCGGCTACGACCCGCTGCCATAAGGAATTTTAATGGAAAGAAGAACAATGTTGGCCATTGGCCTTTCAATGTTGGTAATGCTTGCATTTTTCCGCTACGTGGAAAGCACCAATCCTCCTCCCGAGCCTGAACTTCCCCCAACTGTCTCCGAATCCCGGGAAGATGTCCTGCCGGCGCCGGTTGTGGAGCCCATCATTGGGAGCCTCCAGGCCCCCCCCGTATCCGTATTGGAGTCCCCCCTTGCCGGGATAATCCAGGACGCGCCGGGTCTGGCGGATGAGTTCGTTGCCCTGGAGACAGTTGTTGTGCAAACCGGGCTTATCAGGGTTGAGCTTAGCAACGCCGGTGGGAATATAGTTTCTTTCCAGCTGCTGCAACACCTGGACGGACGGGGGCCGGTGGAAATGATTTTCGCTGGGGATGCCGAGCCCCAGGCCTTTGCCCTGGCCTTTGGGAGCTGGGAAGATATTGTGGCAAGAAGAGTCCAGCCGCTGAATCGCAATTTCCACGTAAGAAGGGTCTCTCCCTTAATTGTGGAATTTTACCAGAGCTTCGCTGTTGCAACTGGCGGCCACTTTACCATGCTCAAGCGTTACGAATTCAAAGAAGACGAGTATATGTTTGATCTCACAGTTGCCATGGACGGGGGCCACAGTGTAAGTTCTTTCGATTTCCACGGCGCGGCCTATACCCTGATCTTCAGCCCCCAGATTGGCCCATACTTCGAAAGGCTGGACCAGCGCTACGAGTACCGGAACTACTATAGCTACAGGGGCAGGCTTAGAAACGAAAGGGTGAACGAGAGGGAACCCACAGTGATCGGCAGCAACCCAAGCTGGGCCGCAATCGCGGGGAAGTACTTTACCCTTGTGGCCCTGCCCTATGTAAACCAGTTTGATCTTGTCTTTTCGGCCCAGTCGGAAAGCGGGATCCCAAGCGCTTCCAGGCTTTTTATTACCCGTCCCCCCTCTGGCAGTTCCCGGATCGAGGACAGGTATCTTTTCTACCTGGGGCCGAAAAATCAGGAGACTCTTAGTACCTACGAGCGTGGTGACAATGCCTTCAGGCTGCGGGAGACAGGCCTTGTTGAAATTGCCAATACCAGGGGCTTCCTTGCTCCTTTGGAAAATTTGCTTAAATGGTTTTTAATGCTTTTTCACGGCCTTATCCCCAACTACGGGGTGGCCATTATACTCCTTACCATACTGGTTAAGCTCGTGTTGTTCCCCCTGACCAAGAAGAGCTCCGAGGCGACCTTGCGTATGCAGGCGCTGGCGCCCAAGATAAAAGAGATTCAGGAGAAGCACAAAGGCAATACCCAGAAGATGAATGCCGAAATGGCGGAATTCTACAAGAGGGAAGGTTACAACCCGCTTTCCGGATGTCTTCCCATGCTTTTACAGCTTCCCATTTTCTTCGCCATGTTCAGCCTCTTTAACAATCACTTTGATCTTCGCGGCGCCATGTTTATTCCAGGCTGGATTCCGGACCTGTCGCTGCCAGAATATATCTTTCTGTTTCCAGAAGGCGTTAGAATTCCCCTGCTGGGATGGAATGCCTTTAGACTGCTGCCTTTTTTATATGTTGGCTCCCAGATGCTTTACAGCAAGTTTACCATTACGCCGGCTCAGCAGTCGAACCCACAGATGAAGATGATGCTTTACGTCCTGCCTGTAGTCTTCTTTTTCGTTCTTTACGACATGCCTTCGGGGCTGCTTATCTACTGGATCATGTCCAACCTGTTAACCATGGTTCAGCAGATTGGCCTTAACAAGTATATGGAACGCAAAAAAGCCGCTATTGAGGCGGCGGAGCCAAAGCCGGCGGCTGCCGCTCCCACTGTGCCAAAAAATGTGCCCAAAAGTGTGCCAAAAAGTGTTCCCAAAAAGAAGAAGAAAAAGTAAATCGAAAACCCTAAGTACGGAGAAATATATGGTTTATGAATTTGAAGGCCGCACCGAAAAAGAAGCTATTGACCGGGCGGCGGAAGAACTGGGGCTTCAAAAGGACGATTTTGATGTGGAGATCCTTGAAGCCCAGCGTTCCGGTTTGTTTAAAAAAGGTTTTGTGAAAATAAAGGTTCATACAAACCAACTGGAACGTAGTGCCGATCAAGAGGGACGCCCCCAGGAAAAGAAGCGGCGGGAAAGCCGGCCAATATTCGGCGATCCGGAACCCCAGAACGACTTTGAAAAAAAGCTGATCGAATTTCTTGAAGGGCTTATTGAGAAGATGGGCTATGGCGGAAAGGTTATGGTTCTTTTCCGGGAGGAGCATAAGATCGGATTAAAAATAGATTCCGAACATTCCTCCATCCTGATTGGGAAGAAGGGAAAAAACCTTGACGCCCTTCAGCTCCTTGTTAATATTTACGCCGAGCGCCACAACCGAGGCATGCGGGTGATCCTTGACAGCGAGAACTACCGGATCCGCCGGGAAGAATCCCTGGTGCGCCTGGCCTATACCGTGGCCGACCGGGTGCGGGAAAACAGGGGCTCCATACTTCTTGAGCCCATGAACCCCTTTGACCGCAGGCTTATCCACACAACCCTGAACGACATATCCGACGTGGAAACCAAAAGCGAGGGCGAGGGGCTTTACAAGCAGGTGCGGATTTACTACCGGGGTTTTAACCGGTTTTAGAAGGCAATTGCAATTAACAGGTATCAGGTATCAGTTATTAACTATTACCTGTTAACTATTACCTGATACCTGATTACTTACAGCGTGTTCCGATGAAGTCTCCTTGGCGGGTTTCGATAGTGGCTGCGATCATCGCCGCGCATATGCCAGCGGGGGCCCTGGCCAAAGGCCTCTGTAGGGGGCCTTATGTCGTAGGTTCTTCCGCCCAGGGCAAGCTGGCTTGGCACGAGGATTTTGATCTCGCTGTCCATCGGGCTGGCAACTACCGTTCCGTCAATTGTTACCTGGGCGCCTTCCCTAAGGCCGTCGATAAAGCCGATAAGACGGCCCAGGCCGAAGATCAGGTAAGTGTCATTGCCGCTCTGCAGAGCCGGCATGCCCTGGGCGACAATCAAGCTGCCTGCAAGCGAAACAGTTTCCGCCGGCGGCCGCTGCGGCCGGGCCTGTCTTTCCGTGCCGTCCGGGCGCTGCCTTTCACCGCGTTCCCTTCCCTGGGCCGATGCCGTAGCGACTAACGCCGCGATCATTAGAACAAATAGAATTTTTCGTTTCATGTTTAACCTCACTGCATATATAACGCTTAATGCAGGATAAGGTTACTTAATAAGCTGCTTTCGTTTTTCTTCGGCGGCGATGTGCATTTTTTCAAGTTCCGCCATGATTGTGTCCGCCAGCACTTGCTTACGGTCTTTGCTTTCCCTGCCCTGGGCGGCCATGTCGGCCTTTACCTTGCCGACAAATTCCGCGCAGGAAAAAACCGGCGAGGAGCTTATGCGTACCAGGTCTTCGACAACTTCGTCGTCCATCATTTCTCCCTCGCGGACGCGCAGGATCGATCCGTTAATCGCAAGCAGGCACATGTAGTCAAAGGATTTAATGTAGGAATAAACTTCCCTGATTCCCCGCTTTGTAGACGGATCCCAGGGCCGGTAACGTGTTCCGGAAGGGAAAATAAGAATGATGCGGCCTTGGGTTTTTTTCTCGGCCAGGGCCTTCATGGCTGAGCGGTTGATTGCGTTGCCTCTGGCGAATTCTTCTTTGTCATTCTTTAGGCCGTGCAGGGAGCGGCTTGGATAAATGACTATCCGCGTAAAGGCGCTGGCAAAAGCGGAAATTGCCGGATTATCCTCGGTGAGCTTCATTCCCGCGATTGCGATTAGGGAGCGGGCTATTTCTTCGCCCCGGCCGCCGACCCTGCGGAGCAGGTAGGAAAAAGCGGGAAGATCCATGTTGCTGTAATGCTCAGGAAGTATAAGACAGGAGCTCCCGGCCTCGGCCTTTGAAAAAAGCTCTTCCAGATTTTCAAGCCCGTCAAGACCCGATCCTGGCAGAATCCGGCTTTCCACCATCCTGTCCAGGTATGGAAGCATGGTTTCGTTTGCTTCCTGATAAACATTCTCTCCGTTTACAGTGTCCGGAGATTTAGACAGGAGTATTACCTCTTTGATAATGTCACGAAAAGCAGTGCTCAGGGTCTCCATGAAGGCCAGTATAGTCTTTCGGGAAAAAAGGGTCAATTAAGCCGCTGCCGCGCCGCTGCTGCGCTATTCGCCCCAGAGTCCGATGAGTTCCACCAAAAGCCGGCAGGCGGCGGCCATTTCAGGAACCGACAGCCATTCCAGGCGGCTGTGAAAGTTGCGGCCACCGGTAAAGATGTTCGGCGTTGGTATGCCCAACTCGCTGAGTTTTGAGCCGTCGGTGCCGCCGCGTATGGGTTTCTCGTAGATTTCCACACCGGTGTTTATGTAGGCCTGGCGCAGCTTTTGTAAAACTTCGGGACTTTCGCTGATTCTTTCCTTCATGTTCAGGTACTGGAGCCTGGAAGAAACTTCGACCTTTCCGCCGGGGAACTGGGCCTCAATGGCCCGCCCAAAGTTCTCCAGGGCGGCCAGGCGGCGCGCCCCTTCCTGCCTGTCAAAGTCGCGGATAAAAACCTCAAGGCAGGCGTTTTCCAGATCGCCTTGAATGGAAAGGGGACAGTAGTAGCCGTAGTAGCCGTCGGTGGCTTCCGGGCTTTCGTTCCTTGGCAGCATGGCCGCGAAAAGGGAAGCCATTAAAACGGCGCTGACCATGCGGCCACGGGCCTGTCCCAGATGCATTGGGATGCCGGTAAATTTTATCTCCGCAGACCAGGCGTTAAAGCATTCCCACTCCAGTTCCCCGCGGGGGCCGCCGTCCAGGGTATAGCAGATCTTTGCCTGTATGTCTTTTATGGGGAATTCAGGGAGCCCCTTGCCGGTTTCCTCATCCGGGGTAAAGATAAGCTCAATGGGGCCGTGGGACAATTCCGGGTTTTTCAATAAGTGCTCGGCGGCGCCCATGATGATGGCAATCCCGGCCTTGTTATCGGCCCCCAAAAGGGTGCTGCCGTCCGAATGGATCAGCGCTTTGCCCTTGTGGGCTGCCAGCAGGGGATCCAGGGCGGGATCCAGGCAAAGCCCGTCGCCCAGTTTGATGGCCCTGCCGTCGTAGTTTTCCACCAGCTGTGGCTTTACGTCCCTTCCGGAGACCTCCTCGGATGTGTCCAGGTGGGCAAGGAAGCCCACGGGAATGTGCCTTTCCTTGCCAGGACTTGCGGCCAGGCGTCCTATCAGGTAGCAGTGCTCGGTTAAAAGCAGGTCATTTACGCCCAGGCTTCGCAGTTCTTCCATAAGGGCCTTTGCCAGTTCCCACTGGCCCGGCGAAGAGGGAGTTTCTTTGCTGTGGCGCTCGCTGGTGGTCCAGTAACGGGCGTAATTCATAAAACGCCGTACTGTAAGGTCCTGGAAGACAGTGTCCGTCTCCGGTCCGCCGGCGTATTTTGTAAGGCTGTTCATGGCCCTAGTATGAATGGGATTTTTAGTTCTTACAATGTACTGCAAAGCAGTGCAATGGACTTAGCATTAAAATTCGGGCTATACTTTTAGCATGACGATTCCCCCATTTCCTGAATTCGTCCCCATTTCCATGGAGCTTAAAAAGGAAATGCATCCCAGACTTTCCCTTACGCCTGACGGAGTTTCGGAATTTACCTTTTCCGGCCTTTACCTTTTCAGAAACCGTTACCAGTACCGGATCTCAAAGCTGGAAGACAAGACCCTGATTATTTCCGGCCTTCAACCGCCCCATGCAGCGGGGGAACAGGCACGAAAATTTTTCATGACCCCCTGCGCAGTTCCCGGCCGGGGCGTTTTAAAAGAGCTTTTTAAAAACCACGATTACTGGAAAAATATTTCTGATTCACTGCTGATCCCCCAAAGAAAGCGCCTTGAGGAATGGGGCATAGAAATTGCCGAAGACCGGAATAATTTTGACTACCTTTACCTTAGAACCGATCTGGCTGAACTTGCGGGCAAAAAGTATCACAAAAAGCGAAACCTTATTGCCCAGTTTCAGAAGCTCTACACCCACGAAAAAAAACCCCTTAATGCAGAGCTTGTCCCCCAGGCCCTGGAAATCCTTGAAGGCTGGAAGCAGGGCAGGGAGGACGAGAGCGATTACCATGCCTGCCGGGAAGCTCTGGAGTCTTTTGAGGAAATTACCATGAAGGGCATGGTCTTTTATGTTGATGGAAAGCCTGCCGCCCTGTGCCTGGGTGAGCCAATAGCCCGTGGCAGGTATTTCACCGTTCAATTTGAGAAGTGCCTTGAAGGCTACAAGGGCATATACCAGTTTATCAACCAGGCCTTTGCCGCCTCCCTGCCGGAGTACTTTACCCACATCAACCGCGAACAGGATCTGGGGGACGAGGGCCTGCGGCAGGCCAAAATGACCTACCGGCCTTCGGGCTTTGTGCGGAAATACACCGGGCATCTTAAAGCTTAATATATTTTCCGCTCTTGTTGGTTTCTCAAAGTGGGTGTACAATAGGCTTTATGGTTGATAGAAGACTAATAGATACTTTTAACCTGCAAGCCAAAGAGTTTGCCACCAAATGGAAAAACATGGTCCGCAAGACCCCGCAGCTAAAACACTACCACGCCATGAGCGATGAGGCCATGGTCGATGCTAACTCAGGTTTTTACCCCCTTTTATCCAAGACCCTTGACCGGGGCCTGGATCGCAATCTATTGGGGGATTTTTTCGTTAAGCTTGGAAAGACAAGGATGCAGGAGGGATTCCCCCTGTCAGAGGTGGTTTTTGCGATTAGTTTTTCCCAGGACGTTGTAATTGAATATATTATGACCGAATTTGCCCCCGAAAGCCCTGTAAGGATGTACCAGTCCATGGAAGTGGTGTCCAGGATATCGGAATTTTTTCTTTTGGGATGTTTTTACCTTACCAAGGGCTACATGGAAATTATATATACCGAGATGAATATACAGGACAGCGTTTCGGAAGAACTGTTAAAAAAGTACTTTAAGGATGATTTCTTTTTTAAATAGTATTGTGGGAGTAAGCAGGGTTTAAAAAATGGACGTACTGGATATACAAACGGTATTTTTTTTGACAATAGCCGGCAGGACCGTTCCCATTACCGAAACGGTGATTGTCTCCTGGGTGGCCATGCTGATCATTATTGCTGGCTCCCTGCTGCTCACCCGCAGGCTTCGCCTTGTTCCCCAGGGACCCCAGGTAATTCTTGAAACGGCGGTTGAGTTTCTCAACAAGTTCGCTAAAAACCACTTTGGCCCCTTCGCTAAGTATCTTGGCCCGTATATGGGCTCGCTTTTTTTATTTATTTTCGTGTCAACCCTTATCGGGGTTCTTACACCTGTGGATGTGCATGCCTTTGGCCGGGAGTTCATTCCGCCCATTGTGATCCGGCCTGCTACCAGGGACATTAACGTTACGGCGGCGTTGGCAGTAATTTCCATCCTGCTGGTTCTGGTCTGCGGATTTGCGGCCAGGGGGCTAAAGGGCTGGTTCAAACATCTTTTACATCCCCTGCCAATGATGCTGCCATTTAACATTATGGAATATTTTACCCGGATTCTTTCGCTGTCGTTGCGCTTGTTCGGAAATGTACTGGGTTCTGTCGTGATGATGCACCTAATCGCGGGAGTATTTCCGCTTATGCTTCCAATGATCTTCGCCCTTTACTTTGAGTTTTTTCACGCCGCTATTCAGGCGACAATTTTTGTGTTTTTAACCAGCCTCTATATTTCCGAGGCTGTAAAGCTTAACGAATGAGCTTGTTTTCAAACTACAGGAGGATAAGATGGATTTGGATTTGAATGTGTTGATTGCCATTGGCGCGGGCATTGCGGTACTTACGGGCCTTGGCGCCGGAATCGGGATTGGGATTGCGACTTCCGGGCTTGTGCAGGCGATTTCCCGCCAGCCTGAGGCGGCCGGAAAGATGACCCCACTGTTCTTTGTGGGTATTGCCCTGGCCGAGGCGACGGCCATATACGGCCTTGTCATCGCCATTCTCCTTATCACAAGATTGGGGTAAGAGGTTAAGATGCTTGATTTTTCCGTTACCTTTGTAATAACCATCCTCAATATCGTTTTCTTGTTTTTTATACTAAGGGCGATATTGTTCAAACCGGTTACAAAATTTATGGATGAACGGGCAGGGCGTATCCAGGACTCACTTGAACGCTCGGAGGCGGATATGGTCAAGGCCAAAGAGCTGCTTGCCCAGTACGAAGCTCAGCTGGCAAAAGCCGCCGCCGAGGCCCAGGCCATTATCAACAAGGCCAGGGAGCAGGCCGGGATCGAGGCAGAGAAGATAATCGCCCAGGGCCGCCTTTCCGCCGAAGCGGTACTGGCAAGCTCAAGGAAAGAGTTCGAAGATGAAAAGAAAGCGGCCATGGCGCACTTTAGAAAAGAAGCTGCGGCTTTGGTAGTTTTGGCCACGAGCCATCTTCTTGAACGGGAAATAAAAACCGAAGACAGCCGTTCTTACGCCCAGATGCTTGTTGAAAAAGCGAGCGGCGTCTGATGTTTGCTTACAGATCCTGGGCAAGGGCCTTTGTTAACCTACTGGAGCAATCGGACGCGGACCTAACCGACGGCCTCGCTGCCCTGGAAGCTCTTGCCTCCTGGGCCGGCTCCCTGCCCGGCGCGGTCTTTGGCAGCGCTGCCGCAGAAAAACTGGAAGTTCTGATTCGACAGGGAATAAAAGCCGCGCCGGCGGATGCCGGTTTCGACTCCCGGGCTATTGATACTGCTGTCAGCTTTCTTCTCTTTGCGGTAAAGAAAAATTATTTCTGTCATATTGCCTTGATAATTAAAGATGTAAAAAAGATGCTGGATGAAAAACAGGGCCTTGTAAGGGCCTGTCTGGAGTACGCCCTGCCCCCGGAAGAAGGGCTTGTGGAGCGTTTGCAGCAGGCGATAAAAGAACGCAGCGGGGCGGTCAGAGTGGATCTGACAGAGCGGCAAAGGCCGGAACTTATCGGGGGATACAGGCTGCTTATAGGTTATGAGTTAATTGATGCCAGCATCCGTTCGCAGCTATCGAGGCTGGAGCAGCGGCTGAGTAATTCCTAGGAGAATATTGATGGTAAAGTATAACGAACTGACCAGTGTATTGGAAGAGCAGATAAAAAATTGGGATGGCAAGGCAAGCTCGGAATCTGTTGGTTTTGTTATGCAGGTTGGTGACGGGGTTGCCACCATCCACGGGCTTTCCAAGGTCATATACGGCGAACTTTTGGAGTTTTCATCGGGGGCAAAAAGCACTGCTTACGGAATAGCCTTGAACCTGGAAGAAGACGCCGTCGGCTGTGTGCTTTTATCCGGGGAATCCTCCGTCAAGGACGGGGATGAGGTAAAGGGTACCGGCCGCGTGGTATCGGTACCTTCCGGTCAGTCACTTCTTGGCAGGGTATTAAATCCCCTGGGCGAGCCCATAGACGACAAGGGCCCCGTAAAATCGGAAGAATGGCTGCCGGTAGAAGCTCCGGCGGCGCCGGTAATCGATCGGGGCTCTGTGGATACCCCAATGCAAACGGGCCTTCTATCTGTGGACTCCATGATCCCCATTGGCCGGGGGCAGCGGGAACTGATCATCGGCGACAGGCAGACCGGCAAAACCGCCCTGGCCATTGACGCGATCATAAACCAGAAGGGTAAGAATATTTACTGCGTTTACTGTGCCATTGGTCAAAAATCATCCACGGTAGCGTCCATTATACAAAATTTGGAAAAGGCCGGGGCCATGGATTACACCTTTGTGGTTCTGGCCTCCGCCTCGGATTCGGCGGCCCTGCAGTACCTGGCGCCCTACTCGGCGGTGGCCATGGCGGAGTACTTCATGCATCAGGGCAAGGACCTGCTTGTTATTTACGACGATCTTTCCAAACACGCCGTGGCCTACCGGGCCATAAGCCTGCTTTTGCGCAGGCCGCCGGGCCGCGAAGCTTTCCCCGGGGACGTTTTTTACCTGCACTCCCGGCTTCTGGAGCGGGCGGCGAAGCTTTCGCCCGAAAGGGGAGGCGGCTCCATTACCGCCCTGCCCATTGTGGAAACCCAGGCAGGGGACATTTCTTCGTATATTCCCACCAATGTTATTTCAATAACCGACGGGCAGATTTTTCTGGACACAGAGCTTTTCAATTCCGGTTTCCGCCCCGCGGTGGATGTTGGCCTTTCGGTTAGCCGGGTAGGCGGCGCGGCCCAGTGTAAGGCCATGCGAAAAATTGCCGGCCGGCTAAGGCTGGATCTGGCCCAGTACCGGGAAATGGCATCCTTTGCCCAGTTCGGAAGCGACCTGGACAAGGCCACCCAGGAAAAGCTGGCCCAGGGGGAGCGGCTCATGGAGGTATTAAAGCAGAAGCAGCATTCGCCTTACACAACAGCCCAGCAGTATGCCATCCTCTACGCCGCCCTGAACGGCTACCTTATGGACATCGAAACCAAAAAAGTCCAGGGGTTTATCAAGGGCTTTCTGGAATACATGGATGCCCATCATCGTGGATTTATGGAGGGCCTTAACAATTCCGGTGAATCCAACGCCGAAATAGATCATTTAATCGGCGAGGCTGTTGAAAGCTGTAAAAAAGCCAGGACATTGGAGCGACAATGACCAATTTACGAGATCTGCGTCTGCGAATGCGGGCCATAGGGCAGACCCTGCAGGTGACCAAGGCAATGAATCTCATTTCCACCGCGAAGCTGCGCCGCTGCCGGCGTATTCTGTCGGATACGGAGCCGTATTTTACCAGAATCCAAAAGGCCATGTATGATATCCTAAGCGGCGCGAGCCTTGGGAAAAGCAGGTTTCTAAGCGTCGCCGCAGAGGTGTCCCATACCGCGATTGTGGTGATAAGCAGCGACAAGGGCCTTGCCGGCGGCTACAACGCAAATGTTTTTCGTCATGTAAAGGAACTGGCAGAGAAGGTAAAAAATCCGCTTCTGATTCTAATCGGCGCTGTCGGATACAGACACTTTATTCATTCTCCATTGGCAATTCTGGAAAATTTTTCCTATAAGTCCCGGCTGCCAACCATGGATGACGCCCAGGAAGTCACAGAATATTTAATTTCCCAGTACCTTTGGGGAATGTTTGACGAGGCCCACATCGTGTATACCCACATGTACAGTTCCATCAAGCTCCAGCCGCGTGAGCTTAAGATCCTGCCGCTTTGCGAAGCAAATATGCGGGAAGAATTTGGCCAGAAGCTTGGAAAGGAAAGCGGCTTTCAATTTGAATACTATCCGTCCAGAAGAAGGGTTTTTGACAGCTTTGTCCCCATGTATATAAGGGGGGTCTTGTATGGTGCCCTTATCGAAGCATACGCCAGTGAGCATAGCGCCAGGATGACCGCCATGGACGAGGCCAGCAAGAACGCCCAGGAAATGCTCGGCGATTTACAGTTAAGCTACAATAGAACTCGTCAGGCGAGCATAACCCAGGAGATGAGTGAAATAGTCGGCGGCGCGGAGGCGCTTTAGTAAAGAATTGAGAATTGATAGTTAGGAGTTAGGAAGTAGAAGATGGAAAACATTGGACGTGTTATACAGGTAGTGGGGCCGGTTGTGGATGTAGCTTTCAGCGGCGATTCCATTCCCAAGATTCTAAGCGCCCTGGAGGTAAATGCCGGTAATGACCGGCGGGTACTGCTGGAAGTGCTTCAGCATATAGGGGACAGGCGCTTCCGCTGCGTTTCCATGGAGGCCACCGAGGGACTAAGCCGGGGAATGGAAGTAAGGGACACGGGGGATACCATAAAGGTTCCCGTGGGAAATGAGGTCCTGGGAAGGATGTTCAACGTTTCCGGCAGGGTCATTGACGACAAGGGCCCTTTTAGCGCCAAAGAGTACGCCTCGATACACCGCAACGCCCCGGAGTTTTCCGAGCAAAGGCCGGCTACCGAGGTTTTCGAGACAGGCATCAAGGTCATTGACCTTATCGCCCCCTATACCAAGGGCGGCAAGATCGGGCTCTTTGGGGGCGCCGGGGTCGGCAAGACCGTATTGATCATGGAGCTTATCCGGAACATTGCCACCGAACATTCGGGCTTTTCCGTTTTTTCCGGTGTCGGCGAGCGTTCCCGTGAAGGGGCGGATCTCTGGAAGGAAATGAACGAAAGCGGGGTTATCGACAAAACGGCCCTGGTTTTCGGCCAGATGAACGAGCCCCCCGGCGCCAGAATGCGGGTTGCCCTGGCGGGACTCTGCATGGCCGAGCATTTCCGTGACAGTGAAGGCCAGGACGTGCTCCTGTTTATCGACAATATCTTCCGTTTTATCCAGGCCGGCGCAGAGGTCTCCGCCCTTTTGGGCCGCATTCCAAGCGCCGTGGGCTACCAGCCAACCCTGGCCAACGAGATGGGCACCTTGCAGGAGCGCATTGCCAGCACTTCTAAAGGCTCCATTACCAGCATCCAGGCGGTTTACGTCCCAGCCGACGACCTGACCGACCCGGCCCCCGCCACAACCTTTTCACACCTGGACGCCACGACCACCCTTTCCAGGAAAATCGTGGAGCTGGGCATTTACCCCTCCGTAGACCCCCTGGCGTCCAGTTCCCGCAACCTGGCCCCCGAAGTGGTTGGCCAGGAACATTACCGCACGGCCCTGGAAGTGCAGCAGATCCTCCAGCGCTACAAGGAACTGCAAGACATTATCGCCATACTTGGTATGGACGAGCTTTCCGCCGAGGACAAGCTGACGGTAACAAGGGCCAGGAAGATACAGCGATTTTTCAGCCAGCCATTTTTTGTGGCGGAAAAATTTTCGGGGATGCAGGGCCGTTATGTTCCGGTAAAGGAGACCGTCCGGGGCTTCCGGATGATTCTGGAAGGGGAATGTGACAACATAAGTGAACATAGCTTCTTTATGGCCGGTTCCATAGATGACGTACTGGCGAAGGCCGGCGCCAAATAGCCATGGCTGTACTCTTCCCCTTTGAGGTATATACGCCGTACCGGCTTTTTTTCTCCGCTCCGGTCGAGGTTATAATCCTGACCCTGGAAGACGGGGAGATGGGGATCTATGCCAACCATGCCCCCTTTAAGGCCTCGGTCGCCCCCTGCCTCTTTAGAATCAAAAACAAGGACGGGGAATGGAAAACCGCCTTTGTTGCCGAGGGCATAGTGGAATTTTACAATAACAGCGCTGTTCTGATCTGTGACGCTGCCGAATGGTCAGAAGAAATAGATTACCAGCGGGCAGTTGAAGCAAAAGAAAGCGCCGAACAAACTCTTGCACATGGGATGTTCAGATTTGAAAAAGAAATAGCCGCAGCAGCCCTGCGCCGGGCCAATGCGCGGCTTTTGGCAAAGGAAAAGGGTAATAATCGGGAAGGGCGGATTTGAACCGCCGATCTCTGCGTCCCGAACGCAGCGGAATAGCCCCTATCCTACTTCCCGGTGGCGTTTAGTATATGAAAATAAGTCTGACTGGTCAATTGCCCATATTCGTAACTGGAAACGCTTGTTTTTAACATAATATTTTGATATAATATACTATATTACAGCCAAAGGAGTCCAAAATGAAACTACGCTATCGCTTAACCATCATCATCGCTGTCATGAGTGTAACAATGATCACGATACTTTCAATAATATTGCTGAGCAGGGCCCGAATTTTACAAACCAATGTTGCCTTTGAAAGTTTAGAGAACCTGGCCCAGTCGGAAACTTACTTTATGCAGCAGCAGTTCGCAATGAACATGGACACCATTGACGCCCTCGCTAAAGTCTTTAGCTCGTTTCAAAATGTTCCCATGGAACAGCGAAGGCCACTTTTCGACACGATGCTTCGCAGCATTCCAGAATCGAGCCAGGATATTATCGGAGTATACCACGTTTGGAGGCTGGGCGTTATCGACAACGGCCCCCCCATCTACAGCACGCTGTATACCAGCGAGCACAGCACGGCTACCGAGGAGATTATTGTCGGTTATGAGTTCAATATATGGAATCCGCCCGAATATACCCGCTGTATGCAGTCAATTGTGGACAACGAGGCCTGGCAGTGGATACTCCCCGTGCCGGTGCCCTTTGTCAACCGCGGGAGGGAAACCCACGTTTCCTTTATAACCGCCCCGATCATAGGCAACCAGACCGGGGAGCTTTACGGTTTTGTTGGCTCTGGTATAGATCTTTCCGACATTCAGGAACGTATAAGAAACCTTACGCCCTACGAAACAGGCAGGGCGCTGGTAATTTCCAATGCGGGTATTATTGTAGCTCACCCAAACCCAAGCATTATTGGCGAGGATTTCACGGAAAGCGGCCTGGCAACAGCCGGAAGGGCAGGCCTGGATCTTATTTATGATACGCTGGAAAACGGAAATGTTCATCATATCCTGCACAACGGGAATATTGTAATAGTCACTCCCTTCCACATTGGGACCACCAGGGGCAACTGGGCGGTTATTATGGTAGTTGAGGAAAGTCAAGTATTAAAAGAGGTAAACCAGCTCCGGACCTTTGCCATCTCCCTGGCTTTAATCATGGTGCTTATTGTCATCGGGATAGTATTTGTTATCGTATCCCGCTCGGTGAAGCCAATTGTGGCTATTGCCGATGAACTAAAGGAAATTTCCGAAGGCGAAGGAGATCTTACCAGGCAGATCGTTGTCACATCCAACGATGAGGTCGGGCTTTTGGCCCGCTACTTTAACCTGACCATAGAAAAGATCAAGATAATGGTCAGGCACGTCAAGAACGAGACGCGAACTATCAACGACATGAGTACTGAGCTTGCCAACGATATGACCGAAACCGCAGCCACAATGAACGAGATCACCGCAAACATCAATAGCATAAAGGGGCGGATGCTCAGCCAGAGTGCATCGGTCACAGAAACCAACGCCACAATGGAGCAGATCACGGTAAACATAAACAAGCTAAACGGCCATGTGGAAAGGCAGACCGAAAGCGTTTCCCAGTCATCTACGGCCATAGAACAGATGCTTGCCAATATTCAGTCGGTTACACAGACCCTGGTTAAAAACGTTGATAATGTGGAGAAGCTTAGCGATGCTTCCGAGCTGGGTCGCAGCGGTTTATCCGAGGTGGCTACTGACATCCAGGAGATTTCCCGGGAATCCGAGGGCCTTTTGGAGATAAACTCTGTAATGGAAGGTATAGCCAGCCAGACCAATTTGTTGAGCATGAACGCCGCCATCGAGGCGGCCCACGCCGGAGACGCGGGCAAGGGCTTTGCCGTTGTTGCCGACGAGATCCGCAAGCTGGCCGAGAACTCCAGCGAGCAGTCCAAGACAATCAGCACGGTACTGAAAAAAATCAAGAGTTCCATCGACAAGATTATGGAATCCACTGACAACGTACTAAAAAGGTTCGAGGCCATTGATTTGGGCGTAAGAACCGTGGCCGAGCAGGAAGAGAATATCCGCAATTCCATGGAGGAGCAGAGCCAGGGCAGCAAGCAGATACTGGAAGCCATCAGCCTGTTAAACGAGATTACCCAGCAGGTAAAGGGCGGTTCAATGGAAATGCTTGAAGGGGCCAAGGAAGTAATGCAGGAAGCGGACAGTTTAGAGAAGTCGACCCAGGAGATAACCGGAGGCATGAACGAGATGGCCAGCGGGGTGGACCAGGTCAACGTGGCTGTGAGCAATATCAATGATCTGACCAACAGGAACCGTGAGACCGCGTCCCTGCTGATGAGGGAGGTCGGGAAGTTCAAGATAGAGTAATAGCAATTTGTAAAAAGGTGGTGCGGTGAAGTTAACTGTCAAAATACCCTTGCTAATTGGAATTGTAGTACTGATAACTACAGCCAGTATAATTATTCCCATCCAGATTATTATGGGCAATAAAATCAGGGAATCCTATTTTGAAGAATTGTTCA
>Ga0099364_10000127_pt1 | contig 123472 bp, 112 predicted proteins | sample TergutTh196P3_FD_73070 | JGI IMG/M metagenome (GOLD analysis project Ga0099364, IMG submission 73070) | Microcerotermes parvus P3 segment gut microbial communities from Pointe-Noire, Republic of the Congo - Th196 P3 | ecosystem: Host-associated > Arthropoda: Insects > Digestive system > Gut ...
CTCGTTTTTGATGGCGTTCCGTCCCATTACTAGTTTTTGCTTGGTTTTATCCATACATTTTTCCAAAAAAAGGGCTGCCCGGCGGCCTGGACTAAAAAAGTGCCAGGTGGCTGGACAGCCCGTATTGGTCCGGTTAATCCGGCCGGGTTTCTATACCCTCTTATTCATCAACAGGGGTGGGAGTGAAGCCAAAGTCCCTCTGCAGGGGTTCCCAGGGTTCCCGGGCCTGTCTTTGGTACTCAAGGAATCTGAGAATCTGGTTCTGGCCGAACCGTTCCATCTCAAAGAGCCTTCTTTCGGATTCCCTCTGGTTAATAATACCCCAGACTTCTTCGTCGTTGATGTCCCTATCGGTGTCAAGGACTGCCTTGTCGTAGATAAGCTTTACATCTTTGAAGTAGGTGATAAAGTCACCGCCGGGCCTGTCGGCATCCCGGTCAATTCTAAACCCGCCAAAGCGGACAAAGGGCATGGTGTCGGGGTAGAGGGGATAGAGTCTCAGATCCCTGTCCCGGACTTCGAACACGTACTGGGGGTTATTCCAGGTCAGTTCAGCCCAGCCGTCAAAGTTAAGGTAACCCATGAAGGCGATTCTTTCGTTCCCGTCGGCGTCAATGAGGATGACGTTGAGCCCGTGGGGGAAGTTAAGGCCGTATACGTTTACGGCTACTGAACGGATGGTACCCACATTCTTTACGATCCCGTATTCATTCTCGAAGCGGCTGGCGCCGGTGATGCCGTTACCGTTGCCGGGGAGAATATTGCCGTCATCATCGACTTCGGCCATGGGTTCATAGGCGGGAATCTGGAAGGGGGGCTGTATGGTTGCCTTGGCAAACTGGGGCCCCGAGGGGAAGTGTATACGAACACCCATGACGGTACCCCACTGCCTGGAAGGGGCTTCCCTGGTAAAACTATTGGAAATAGTCGGTATGGTCCTGGCTGAAGAGTTAAACACTACTTCCCACTGCTCGATCGCGAGAGAAGTTCTCATCATTCCCCTTTGGCTGGGGGTATACGAACCGCCTGCTACTTGCCCATAATCCATGACCGTCCGGCGGTTGTGGTTGGGTGCAGTTTCCTGATCAGCTTCGGAGGTTCTTACGCGGATATCTGCGGCAAGCCTCGTAAAATTGATGAGGATGGCTTCTTCGGCGAACAGCATCCCGGCTGTAACCGAAGCAATAACGATAAGAATGATAATCCTTTTCATTCAATGCTCCTTTCGATTATGTTAACACATTAATCACTATTTATAGAGTATATTCTATACTCCCAATTTGTCAACGCCTTACGGCGCAGTTTTACTAATATCGGCAGAATTCCCAAAAATCAGGGAAAAATCTTCAACAAATACTTCATTTCCTCCGATGAAAAGCCGAACATCCCGGACGTAATAAAAGTTCCTCCGGATCCCCTCATTAAGGGTAAGGAGGCTCTTAAAGACCTCCCCCCCATGGGGCAGGGGCATGGCCGCGGCCTCCGTCAGGTCCGCATAGACGATCCCGTCCCGGAGCATCAGGGTCCGAAGCCTGGTATCCCGGGGGAAGAGGGGCATGAGATCCGGTGAAACCGGTCCCAGGAGCACTTCGTCTATGTAGCGGCGGACATCGGTCTCCCTGAGGCCCGACCGGCGAAGCATCCTGTCCTCTACCACCATATTCCCGCCTATATTAGCATAAAACACAAAGGTTCTTCTGGCAAGACCAGAAAACAGGAATTCTCCCAGGGCGAATAGACAGATGAGGAGGAGGTAGATAAGGCGCCGGTTACGGGAATGGGCGAAAAAGGCCCCCAGGGAACCGAGAATCTTAGAAATCATCGTATAGGGTTGGAACCTCCGGTGCCTTCAAAAAAGGAAATAAAATCACTTATTCCTTTATATAACGCATCCGAAAGGTTCCGCAAGTACACATCGTCGTTCATCCTCAGGGCCTCTTCCCGGTTACTGACAAAGCCCAATTCTACCAGGACCGAGGGCATGAGGGCATTGCGGACCACAAACCAATCATGGGCCTTGATCCCCCTGTTGGGGCTCAGGTGTCCCACCGCCTCATCCATGTAGCGGAGGATGGAATTGGCTAAAAGGATGCTTTCGGTGGTGGTCCGTTCTTCCAGCATGGTGTTGAGGATGGGGATCACATCCTGGGCGTCCGCATATCGGGAATGGTCCAGGAGATCCCTTCTATGGGAGGGGTTGAGGTAGAAAACTTCAAAACCCTGGGCATTCCGGTTAAACGATGAATTGGCATGGACAGAGACATAAATGGCCGCCTCATTGTCAGCCAGGGGCACCGAATTGGCGATATCCACCCGCTCATCCAGGCTGGGGTTTGTGTCCCCCTCCCGGGTAAGCAGGACCCTCTTGTCGGGATAAGCGGCCCTGAGGGCGGCATGGAGCATCCGGGCCACCCTTAGGGTGATGTCCTTCTCCATGATAGTGACGGTCCGGCCATTTACCGTATAGTCCCAGACAGTGCCGGGATCCCTGCCCCCGTGGCCGGGGTCTATGACGATGACTGCCACCTTAAACTGGGTATTGGCCTCTTCGGCATAGCTGGAAAAACTGTTCCGGATCTGCTGGATGAAGACCTCGGGGAAGTAAATGTTCCCCCCCTCCAGGAAGGGAAGGGGCAGGGTGAGCACATCCCGGTGATCCAGCAAGATGGTCCCGGTCTCGCCGGTTCTTCCGGTGGTAAAGGCGGCCTCAAAGCCCCCGGCCGCCAGGGTTCCGGAGGAGAAGAAGGGATCCCAGCGCAGGGTAGCCTCATTGCCCAGGCTCTGAAGGGCCTCATCGAGGCTTAAATTTCTATTTTGTTGAGAAGAAGACTGGGCAGCCGTGAAAAAGGGGAGGACAAAGAGGAGTATGGTGATGAAGTATAAGGTTTTTCTGCCCATCCTATTGCCCTTTAAGGCGGTCCAGGAAGTAGAGGGCCCCCTGGTAGCCTCCCCGGATCATGGCGGCCCAGAAGGGGCGGCCCAACAGGAGGGCCGGCCCTTTCCGGTCCCCCTCCTCCAGGGGCAGTTCTCTGCCGCTTAAGAGACGGACCGCATCCAGGGATTCCCCGGCGCTCCGGCCCACATAGTCGGCGGACCCGGATCTTAAAAAGTCCCAGAAGGGGATGATGCGGATTTCCAGGTCCCCTTGGCCGGACCCCAGGGGGGAGCCTTCCGGCAGGGCAGAGAGTTTTGATAAGACCTCTCTGTCTAGCTGAAAGGCATCGGGGGGGAAGGAACAGGTCCCCGGCTCAGCTCCAAGGAAGGCCTCGGTGGCCCGGTTGGGGACCTCAAGGCGGATTAATATGGACCGGGCCGCCCCCTCGGCGGATTGAATAGCTTCGGCCCTCTGGGGAGCGGCGCTGAGGACATTCCCCCCCTTGCTTACATTGTTCTCGGGGAACATGACCGAATCCCCGGGCTTGATCCTGAGATACACATCCTTAACCCAGGGCTGGGTCTTGCTTTCCTCTATGCCCTGGATTGAGTGGACCCTGCCGGGGATGGAAATAAAGGCCCGTTCTGCGCAGGTCCAGTCCCAGAGGGGTTCAGTTCTGCTGGGCCGCTGCCCCAGGGCGATCTCCAGGGCCCCCCTGGTGGGAAGGACCCCCGAAGAGTAGGGGAAGGTCCATCCCGACATATAGCCCCCCGAAAGCCGGGCGGCTATCTCGCCTATCATGGGCCCCTTTTGGCTTAGTTTTATGTCCCCCTTGGCGGCCCCCATCGTGATGCCCAGGGCCTTAACCCCCCTGGAAAAGACCTCCAGGAGGGATGCCACAGTTTGGGGGGCCTCCGCTGAGGGGATGGTATGGCCCATCTCTATAAAATAGGGGGGGAAAAAGATATGCCGGTCCGCAAAGCCGCAGATGATAATTTCCCCCTGGTAAACCAGGGCATCGACGGAAAACTCCGGCCCCTCCATGTATTCTTCTATGATGGCCCTGCCTGATCGGGAAAAACCCAGGGCTTCAGCTACGGCCGGACTCAGGTCCCCTGGATGGTCCACCCTCCGGCAGCCCCGGGAACCCATATTGTCTACCGGCTTTACCACCACCGGCCAGGGAAAGGGAAGCTGGAAACCTTCCCCCGGAGGATCTGAAAGGATGATAAATTCCGGGGAGGGGACTTCTGCTTCCTTAAACCGGCGGCGCATCCGCTCCTTGTCCGAGGCATCCAGGGCGGTTTCGTAGGGAATCCCCGGGAGCCCCAGCTTTTCTGCTGCCCAGGCCACGGTGGCGGAAAAATCGGTTCCGGCAGTCATGATTCCCCGCAAGGTTCCCTCTTTTTTAAGGGAGAGGGCCAGGTCTTCTATGCCCTGGCGATCCTTTAAATCCACCTCTTCAAAGCGGTCTGCCAGGCCGCGGCAGGGGGCTTTTGGGTCCCCATCGGCCGCCACGGGGCTAAGACCCATTTCACGGGCTATAGAAAGGGCAGGGCCCTGCATGACCCCTGCTCCGAGGATTAAGATGACTGGATGTTCTGCCAAAAGAATGTGCCTCCCCTTTGTTTATCGGCTTTTCCGGGGTTTGACTAATTAGGCAAAAGGGATAATAATTTTACCATCCTGTAGCCTCATTTCTTTGGAGAGGGCCTATTGTTTTTTCTTTACCTGATAGTATGGCTCATTTTTGCGGCCCAGCTGGATCCAGGGGTGCTAACGGTGGGGATCCTCATATCCGCGGCGGTGTATTGGTTCGCCTTGAGCCACCTTCGTCACCGGCCCGAGAGGGATCTTAAACTGGTAAAGAATATCTTCCGGGGCCTGGCCTATGCCTGTACCTTGATATACGAGACCGTGAAGGCCAACATGATGGTCTTCCGGATTGTCTACAGCAAGCATATAGAGATCGACCCTTGCCTGATCTATTTTAACCCCAAGCTTAGGGGTAATTTCGCCCGGACCGTCTTGGCCAACTCTATCACCCTTACCCCCGGGACTATCACCGTGGCTCTTAACGGTGATCAGTTCTGTGTCCATTGCCTTAATAAAGAGATGGCCCGGGGCTTAGACTCTTCTATATTTATCCGTCTGCTGAGGAGATACGAAGGGTAATGAGCGAATCATGGGACCAGGCCTACCAGATCCTTCTCTGGGTCAGCACCATTTTTCTGTCCCTCTCTATATGTGCCTGCCTGATCCGGGCCATCCTGGGGCCCCGTCTTACCGACCGGATCGTGGCGATCAATGTTATCTGCACCAAGGTGGTTATCCTTATTGCCATCATGTCCCGGCTCTTTGACAAGAGCAGCATGCTGGATATAGCCATAGTCTATGCGATGATCAGCTTCCTGGCCATGGTGGTCTTATCCAAGTGCTATCTTCAGCCCGATCATGCCAATTTGACCAATCCTGCCCCCCGCAGCCAGGGGGATGCTAACCAGGGTACTCCCCCATGATCCTGGAATGGATTCGTTTTTCCCTCAGCGCCCTGCTCATGCTCATGGGCTTATCCAGCCTCTTGGCTACCACCATAGGGCTCTTCCGCTTCCACTATGTGCTCAACCGCATCCATGTGGCCGCCAAGTGTGATACCCTGGGGGTCCTTTTGACCTTTAGCTCCCTCATGCTCATGAGCGGCTTTACCGTGGCTTCCTTAAAACTTTTCCTGGTCATCGTATTTTTATGGATCGCTAACCCCGTGGCAAACCACCTGATTGCCCACATGGAGGTAGCAATGAACCCCAGGGCAGAAGATGAATTCGAGGTGATCCGCCATGATGCCGATTGAAGAGGCGGTCCTCTTGAGCTTCCTGGTGGTTTCTGCCACGGCGGTCTGCATTATGCGGCGTATGCTGGGGTCCATGATCATCTTTGCCTCCTTTGGCATAGTCATGTCCCTGGTGTGGATTTTATTGGCCTCCCCGGATCTGGCTATCACCGAAGCAGCGGTAGGGACCGGAATTTCGGGGATCCTCTTTTTCGTGGTCCTCAAACGGATCGGTATAATGGAAGAAGAACACCGCCGGGAGAGGGAAGAAAAGAGCCAGGTTGAATTGAAGGCAGGCCCTGACCGGCGGAGCTTTTATTACCTTTATAATGCCTTTTCTGCCCTGTTCTGCCTTTGCTTTATCCTGGTCCTTCTTATGGCGGTGTCCCATCTGCCCCCCTTTGGAGATCCCGCCAACCCCACGAACAATGAGTTAACCCAGCGCTACATAGAACAGGGCTTGGAAGAGACGGGGGCCATCAACATAGTGGCCGGGGTCCTTCTGGACTACCGGGCCTTTGATACCTATGGGGAATCCCTGGTGCTCTTTACGGCGGTGGCGGCTATCTTGCTCCTCCTCCACAATGCGGGCCCTTTGGATGCCTTCGATGCCTTTCTATTGGAGATGGAAGAACCCAGGACCAATGTGATCCTCCAGACCACCGCTTCCGTTTTGGTGGCGATGATCATGATTTTTGGGTTCTATGTGATCTTCTTTGGTCACCTGGGTCCTGGGGGAGGTTTCTCCGGGGGGGCCATCCTGGGATCATCCCTGGCCCTCTATGCCAGCGCCTATGGAACCCGGCGGGCCCGGTTTTTTACCTATGCCATTTTCCGCCGCATCATAGCCTGTTCCCTCTTCTTTTATGCCATCGCCAAGGGCTATTCTATCTTTACCGGGGCTAACCATATTTCGTCGGGCATAGCCCTGGGTACCCCGGGCCGCCTATTTAGTGCCGGATTGATCCTGCCCCTCAACATCGCCGTGGGCCTCATAGTGGCCTCCACCCTCTATGTGATCTACATCCTCTTTAGCAGGGAGGAGTTTCACTAGGATGGGCCATAACCTTTTAATTAACTATTACGAGCTGGTGGCGGTCCTCCTTTTTGGCATAGGGTTTACCACCCTCTTCTTAAACCGGAACCTGGTAAAAAAAATCATTGGGGTGAACATAGCCGATGGGGGCATCTTTTTGTTCCTAGCCTCCAAGGGTTTTATCCATGACCGGGCCCCTCCCATTATTGTTGATGGGGTCCAGGATGCTGCAGCTTATATTAACCCCATTCCTACCACCCTGATCCTCACGGGGATAGTCATCTCGGTCAGTGTTACCGCCTTTTCTTTGGCCCTCATGGTGAGCTTGTACAAGCGCTACAGCACCCTGGACCTGGACGAAATCCTCGCCAGGACCGCAGAAGAAGAGGCAGATTAGATGGATGTGATCCAGAATTTTCCTTTTTTCAGCATCTTTCTTCCCTTTTCCTGCGGAGTGGCCTGCATCCTCTGCCGGGAGCGCCTGGCCAGGTATATAAGCTTTTTTTGCTTGGCAGCCCTCGCCGGTCTTTCCGCCTCTGTATTGATCTATACCCTGGGAACCGGGGGTAGCTTTATCTTCATCATGGGCCATGTTCCCAGCCCCTTTGCCAACGAGATCCGGGCTGGCCCCCTGGAATCCCTGATGGTCCTCCTCTTTAGCATGCTAAGCATCCTCTCTTTGGCTGGGGGTCATTCGGATCTTAAAAGAGACATGGACGGAAAAAAAATCAATTTCTACTATTTGATGTTTAACCTCCTTGCGGGGGCTATGACGGCTGTTATCTATACCAATGATTTTTTTACCGGCTTTGTCTTCATCGAAATCCTTACCATCTCTGTCTGCGCCCTTATCATGGCCAAACCGGGAGGGCCCACCCTTTCTGCTGCCATCGTTTATTTGGTAATGAGCCTTGTTAGCTCATCCTTGATCCTCTTCTCCATCGCCATGATCTACGGGGTAACGGGGCAGCTCCTTTTTCCCCAGATTAAGATGGCCGTGGGGGTCCTGGCCGCCCAGGGGGACTACACCATGCCCCTCTTTGTGTTTGCCGGGCTATGCACCCTGGGCTTTGGCATCAAGATCGCCCTTTTCCCCTTTCATAGCTGGCTGCCTAACGCCTATACCCGGGCTACCACCACCAGTTCGGCCATCATGGCCGGATTTGTGACCAAGGGCTATGTATTCTTCTATATAAAGGTCGTGTACCGCCTTTTAGGGCTCCCGGTGATGGAGCATCTGGGGATCCCCTGGATCTTGGCCGCCCTAGGCAGCGCCGGCATAGTCTATGGGTCCTTTAAGGCCCTGGGCCAGAAAAATACTAAGAAGGTTCTTGGCTATGCCTCTATCGTACAGGTGGGATGCTTCTGCCTGATTATGGGCCTTAATTACGGTGAAGCCTACGGGGCCCTGATCTTCCACATGCTTGTCCATGCCCTGGGAAAGGCCATGCTCTTTGTCAGCTCCGCTGGTTTGGCGGGGGTTTCGGGGTACCGCAGCGATTATGGGTCCCTCCGGGGGGCGGGGCGGCGGGATCCCCTCAGTGCCGCTGCCTTTGGGGTGGCGGTCCTCTCTATGGTAGGAATCCCTCCCTTTCCGGGTTTCTTTTCCAAGCTTTATATCACCCAGGCCTCGGTAGAACATCCCCTGGGGGTCCTGGTGATTTTTATGGTGGTAATTTTCAGCACCATCCTGAGTGCCATGTATTTCTTCCCCCCCATGGGAAGCATTCTGGCCAAAAGGGAGGATCCCCCGGCCTTTCTGCCCCCCCCGGCCCATTATAGGGGGGCCCTCATTCTATTTATGGCCCTTACCATAGGGTTTAGCTTCTTTTCGACAGAGATACTCCTCATCATTGGCCGGGGTTTGGCGTCCTTTGGCTGAGGATGTTTATTTTACTGCCTTCCCCGTAGTATGATGCTTAAGCGGAGGAACCTTGATGGATCTATTACTGCCCCTACCCATAGTGCTGCCCATTATTTCGGGCTTGGTCATGGGTTTTTGTCCTGCCCTTAAAGAAAAAAAAATCCAGAGGATCTTTCTGATTTCCTCCCTCTCCCTTACCATGGCCCTAGTTTTAATCATTGCCTTCCAGTGGAATTTGCGGCTGAACCTTTTTTCCATCACCCTGGAACTCAACATCCTATTGCAATCCGACCGGCTGGCCCGGTTTTTCACGGTCCTCACCGCCGCCATGTTCCTTCTGGTGGGAATCTACAGCCCCCGCTACATGGAGCATGAGGGGAACGAATCCCGGTTTTACATGTTTTTTTTCCTGGCCCAGGCCATGCTCTTGGGGGTGGGCTATGCGGGGAACCTGATTACCCTCTATATCTTTTTCGAGATGATGTCCCTCCTTTCGGCTCCCCTGGTCCTCCATTCCATGAGCAAGACTGCCATCGCAGCGGCCTTCAAATTTGTCTATTATTCCATCCTGGGGGCCACCCTGGTCCTGGTGGGCTTTTTCTGCATCTATGCCTATGGGGGGAGCCTGGAGTTCACCCCCGGCGGAGTCCTGGATGACATGTTCCTGGAGGGCCATGAAGGGCTCATGCTCACCGGTACCATGCTAGCCATCCTGGGCTTTAGTGCCAAGGCCGGGATGTTCCCCCTCCACGCCTGGCTGCCCACCGCCCATCCGGTGGCCCCGGCTCCCGCCAGCGCCCTCCTGTCGGGGATTATCACCAAGGCCGGAGTCCTGGCGGTCATACGCTTTGTCTTTTATCTGGTGGGGGCCGATTTTGTCCGCGGAACCTGGGTACAGACGGTCTGGCTTTCCCTGGCCCTGGTATCGGTGCTTTTGGGAGCTGTCCTGGCCTTTAAGGAGCCGGTCCTCAAAAGACGCCTGGCCTATTCTACGATAAGCCAGGTAAGCTATGTCATGTTCGGCTTGGCTACCCTTAGCATGGGAAGCTTCGTGGGGGCCATGCTTCACCTGACCCTCCATAGTCTGGTAAAGGATGCCCTCTTTTTAACCGCCGGTATCATCATAATTCAAACAGGTAAAACCGATGTGGCGGATCTCCGGGGCATAGGAAAAACACTGCCCCTCAGCATCTTTTGCTTTACCATCCTGGCCCTCTGTGCGGTGGGCATTCCCCCCACCGGGGGCTTTATCAGCAAGTGGTACCTGGCCACCTCTTCTTTGGCGGCCAACCTGACGGTCTTTAGCTGGCTGGGCCCGGCTCTGCTTCTTTTGAGCGCCCTCCTGGCCGCCGGTTACCTTTTCCCCATCAGCATTAACGGCTTCTTTCCGGGCCGGGATTTCCAGGGAGAGGGCCGGGAGGCGGGCCCCTCCATGCTCATTCCCCTGGTGGTCCTCAGTGCCGCCGCGGTCTTGCTGGGGACCATCCCCGGCCCCTTGATCAGCTTCTTTAGTTCGATTGTCATGGGGCTCATGTAATGCAGAAAGCGGCGGCCCTTTTATTCCTTGCCCTGAACCTCATCCTGGCCTTCTTTTTTGGGGAAGAGAGCATTACCTTTGCAGGCAGTGTCTTTCTGCAGTTCCGCTTTGATGCCTTTCGCTGCCTCTATGGCATTCTCGCCAGCTTCTTATGGTTAGTGGCCAGTCTTTTTCCTCCTGGCTCTCTTAAAGAGAAGGCTTCCCAGGCAATCTATACCTGGGCCTGCATCATTACCATGCTGGGGGCCCTGGGGGTTTTTTACTCCGGGAATTTGTTAACTACCTTTCTTTTCTTTGAACTCATGTCCTTAAGTTCCTACATCCTGGTGATCCATGACCAGAGCCCCGGGGCTTTAAGGGCGGGCGAAACCTATCTGGCCGTGGCAGTGCTGGGGGGGCTCTCTCTATTAATGGGGATCATGCTCCTCTTAAAACGAACCTCCGGGGCCCTGGACTATGACACCATCCATTATGCTGCCATGTACATGGATAATCCCGGGGAGCTCTACCTTCCGGGGGCTTTCCTTTTGGCCGGTTTCGCTGCCAAAGCGGGGCTCTTCCCCCTCCATGTCTGGCTGCCCCGGGCCTATAGCTCCGCCCCGGCTCCGGCCAATGTGCTCCTCTCTGGGGTGCTCTCAAAAACCGGGGTCTTCGGCATCATCCTGGTGAGCCGGAACATCTTCCCCTCCGATATTCCCTGGGGCCTCTTATTGCTAAGCCTGGCCTCCCTAAGCATGATCCTGGGAGCTATCCTGGCCCTCCTGTCGGTAAACCTCATGAGGACCCTGGCCTGTTCTTCCATATCGCAAATTGGGTTTATCTGCGCCGCTGCGGCCCTCATGAGCCTTCAGGACAGCGCCCTTCCTGCCCAGGGCATGATGCTCTACATGGTCAACCATTCCTTGTTCAAGCTGATCCTTTTCCTCCTGGCTGGGGTGGTCCTCATGAACACTTCCAGTTTGGAACTCAACCAGATCCGGGGTTTTGGCAGGTCCAAGCCCCTTTTTCTCTTTGTCTTTCTCATGGCCGCCCTGGGAATCAGCGGCGTACCCCTCTGGAACGGCTATATCAGTAAGACCCTCCTGCATAAGGCCATCTTGGAGGGCATGATCCAGTATCAGGGAGAGGCCCTGGGGACCCTATTGAGGGTCTTTGACTGGGTATTCCTTGCAGCCAGCGGTTTAACCATAGCTTACATGGCCAAACTGTTTAGGGCCCTCTTTATGGATCGCCCTGATCCCCTAAGCCAGGGCACCATACGAAAGCCCTATATGTCCCCCCTCCTTGCTCTGGGCCTGGTCCTTTCTGCCCTCACCCTGATGGCCCTGGGCCTATTTCCCTCCCTCAGCAGGGAGCTCCTTCCGGGAGCCGAGGGCCTCTTCCGGATCTCCTCGGCCCCGGAGGCCCTGGATTTCTTTTACCGGGATACCCTTTCGGGGGTTATAATCCCATTTCTCATCGGGGGGCTTATCTATCTTTTGGCGGTCCCCCATCTATTAATGGGAAAGCGAAGTGAGGGGAGGCCCTACCGGGATCTATGGCCCAGGGCTCTGGATCTGGAGTACCTTTTTTATAGACCCCTCTTACAGGGGCTCTACCAGGGGGCCCTTGTTGTCCTGCGGCGGGCCTCTTCTTTCCCCGACTGGCTGACCCGCCTCTGCCTTTCTACCATACTAAGGACCAGCACTAAGCCCTATGCTCCGGGGAAATTCCTGGCCCGCCATTACGAGCTCTTTTTTCCCGGAGCCCCGGAAATAAAAAAAGCCCCCCAGCCTATGGGGAGTTTTTCCATCAATCTGCTCCTCATAGGGGCGGGGATCTCATTGGTCCTGGTCTATGTATGCATCCTGGCCCTTAGGGTGATCTTCCGGAGCTGATCTGTATATGCCCCCTCTCGATTCCTGGGCCGGTCCTTGCACAGTTTTATTTCCTATGTTAATTTCTCATAAGGTGCTTTACGCGAACTCCAGGGGTGGATAATGAAGCTGCAAACAAAAATTCTGATCTTTTTCTCGGCCATTATAGTCCTTTTATCAATTGTGATTACCGTCTTGTCGATCCGTAATAGCCTGGAAGTAGCTTCCCTGGTCTTTTCCCGGGAAGGGATAGAAATTGCCCAAAGAGCGGCGGCCCCCATTAACGGAGACCGCTTTCAAAGCCTCTCTCGTTCATTAAATGATTCTGACCCCTTCTACGAAGAAATGAGGACCCACCTCTATAATTTATGGGATGAGACCGGGGTCTTCTACCTTTATACCATAGGCCCCGATCAGGATGGGGTCCTCCGGTATATCATTGACGGCTCGGGGCTCCCGGGGTCCGATACCTTCTCGGATCTAGGGGACGAAATCTACGAAGGGGATTATGGGGCTCCCTTTTTCCGCACCTGGGAAACCGGGGTCGCCCAGCATACCACCCTTGAGCGGAGTGACTGGGGCTACCTTATTTCGGTCTACATACCCCTGCTAAATTCGCGGAACGAAGTGGTCGGTATCCTGGGCTGTGATTTCGACGGACGCTTCCTCTTTGATTTGGTCCTGTCCCTGGCCCTGGAACAGATCTTCTTTGCATTGATCTTTATGCTTACCGGGCTGGCCTTTATGTGGCTCCTGACCCGCTCTCTCTTTAAACGCCTCCACCGGATCAGCATGATTCTCTCGGTCCTGGCCGGAGGGGAGGGGAACCTTTCCTCCCGGATCGATATAAAGCAAAAAGATGAAATAGGAGAAATGGCTGAACTGTTCAATCAGACCCTGGACAGGATCTGCAATATGGTAGCCCTGGTGAAGAACCAGACCCAGAACCTGTCAAACGTAGGGGACGAGCTATCCAGCAATATGACCCAGACCGAGGGGGCGGTGACGGAAATTTCCGGAACCATAGGAAAGATAAAAGAACATGTGATAAATCAAAGTGCCAGCGTGACAGAAACCAATGCCACCATGGAAAAGGTGGTCGAAAACATAGGGCGCCTTAACACCCAGGTCGAAGTCCAGGCCGAAAGCGTAGCTCATTCCTCGGCGGCCATCGAAGAAATGATTGCCAGCATAGGAATGGTTACCGAAACCCTGATAAAAAACAGTGAAAACGTCGAACGCCTTACCGCCGCTTCAGACCTGGGCCGGGAGAGCCTCGATGGGGTGTCCCGGGATATCCAGGAAATTGCCCGGGAGTCTGAAGACATCCTCGAGATTAATAAGGTCATGCAGACCATAGCCAGCCAGACAAATTTATTAAGCATGAATGCCGCCATCGAAGCGGCCCATGCAGGACAGGCAGGAATGGGTTTCGCCGTGGTGGCCGAAGAAATCAGGAAGCTGGCCGATTCATCCAGTCAGCAGTCCAGGACCATCTCGACGGTGCTGCGAAAAATAAAAGAATCCATCGATGGCATTACCCGTTCTATACTGGATGTCCTGCGCCAGTTCCAGGATATAGGGTCGGAGGTCCAGATCGTAAGCGATCAGGAAGCGGACCTGCGCCGGGCCATGGAAGAACAGAAGTCCGGGAGCCATCAGATCCTGGAGGCCATTAGTCGGCTCCAGGATATCACCCGCCAGGTAAAGGATGGATCTGTCGAAATGCTCGAGGGGAGCAAGGAAGTCATTAAAGAGAGCCAGGACCTGGCACAGGCGGCCCAGGAAATAAACCAGGGGATTAACGACATCGCCTCGGGGGCCGATAACATAAATTCTGCGGTCCTGCGAGTCCATCTCTCAAGTAACAATAATAAAGAACACATCAAGGCCCTCTCTGAAGAGGTACACAAATTTATCATTGATCAGGATGAAGGCAGCGCATGAGTTCCGAAGACAGCAAGCAGAACAATGATGTTCTAAATCCTGTCCTGTGGTTTAAATCCCTGAGAACAAGGGTCAATGTAACAGTGATCCTGGTGACCCTTTTAACCCTTTCCTTGGGAATTACCATGTATCTAAGCTGGGATTTAATCGAGGGCCCCGATGGGCCCAGGTCCATCATGCTTTTGGCCTTTATGGGCTTCCTGGCAATCCCTATCATGTACAACCTCTTTACGATCCGGAGATCCGAAATAAGGCGGATCGAAAACACCATGGCCCGTTTAAAGGAGGCCGAGGAACAGAGCAAGCTGGTCCTTGATACGACCCCCCTTTGCTGTCAAATCTGGAGCCGCGATTTGGTGATCCTGGACTGCAACGAGGCTGCCGTGGCCCTCTACGGATTTGATCAGAAAAATGATTTTATGGAGCGCTTTATAGAGTTCTGCCTTCCGGCCCGTCAGCCCGAGGGCCTTCCTTCCGAGCCGGCTCTGAGGGGCTTTATTAACAAAGCTTTTGATGACGGTTACCACCGCTTTACCTGGATGGGAAAGATGGTGTCGGGGACCCTGCTGCCCCTCGAAATTACCATGGTCCGGATCAATAACAAGGATGACGATGTGGTGGCCGCCTATACCAGGGATCTCCGGGACATGGAAAGCATGATGCGTCAGATCACCCTGCTCAGAACCGAAGCGGAGAAGATCTTTATTGATGACCTTACGGGGATTTACAACCGCCGCTACTTTGATAAAAACCTGGCCCTCCTTATCAGATCCCTCTCGAGGAGCGGGGGGAACTTAAGCCTCATGATGATCGATATAGATAACTTCAAGAGGTATAACGATACCTACGGCCACAACGAAGGGGACAAGTGCCTTAAGCTTATTGCCTGGACTCTTTCTGCCTGCATTACCCGGGTCGAAGATTTTGTGATCCGGTATGGCGGTGAAGAGTTTGCCGTCATCCTCCCCAACACCGACGAGCGGGGGGCCCGGGTGGTGGCAGAAAAGCTCCTTTCCAGCGTCGAAGACAAGCGGATCCTCCACGAAGATAATGAAAACATAGGCTATGTTACCATCTCCATAGGGGTTACCTGTTCCAAGGTAAGCCACTCCCAGACCAATGAGGACTATATAAAAAAGGCCGATGAGATGCTCTACCTATCCAAGCGCAACGGCAAGAACCGCTACACCTTTGGAAAGCTATAGGGGTATAGTAAGACCATGGCTCTAAAGAAATCAGATACCATTTTGGTCCACTGGGAAGATAAATTCGCCACCGGCATACCCCTGATTGATCAGCAGCACCGGGATCTGGTGCAGCTTACCAACGAACTATATGAGGCCTGCCTGACCGGGGGCGATACGATCACCGAAGTGTTCAGTGCCGCCATGCGTCGCATGGTGGAGTATGTGCGGCACCATTTTTCGGTGGAACTCCAGATCCTCGAGCGGATTCAATATCCCCGGCTGGAGGAACACCGGCAGGAACATGAAACCCTCATCAAGGATATCCTGGCGGCGGTGCTGGAACACCAGGATGGAAAGAAGTTTGTTCCCAACAACTTTGTAAGGACCCTCCGGGATTGGGTCTTCGGTCACATAGGCCACTCGGACCGGCTCTATGCGGCTTATGTGGCGGAACAGCGGAGCAAGGATCTATCCTTCCTTCGCCGCATAGACCTCGAAGGTATCACCGAGACCGAAGACCCGGCTGATACCTAGCATCACCTTGTAAAGAAGGCCCTTTTTCCCCGACCCAAGGAGGGACCCCACCAGGGGGAAGCGCTCTGGATGATGGCCGGTGATGACTATTTTCTTGACCTTAAATCCCCATCGGCCAAGAAGGGCTTTACAGAGCCGGGGATTAAAAATGGTCCAGTGGTCCGGGGGGCTGCTTTTGAGGAAGGCCCTAAGCTGCTTTCTTCCGGAGATCCCCGAATACGAAGGGGTAGAGAAGGCCAGGACCCCCCCATCCCTTAGGATCCGGTGGATCTCCTTTAAGATAGTACGCGGTTCGGTAAAATGCTCGATCACATACCAAAGGCTCACCACATCGAAGGGGCCTTCTTCGGCCTTGGCACCGGTGGGAAAGAATCCCTGCCAGGCGGGGAAGCCCAGCTCTTCCTGGACATGGCGGACAGCTTCTTCTACTGGGTCCATGCCAAAGGGCGAGTAGCCTCCTTCGGCGGCGGCACAGAGAAAGGGCCCATAAGCACAGCCAATGTCCAATACCCGGGGTTTTAGATCCCTGGCCCGATTATCCTCCTCCGGGGGGCTATAACCCAGGAGACCCGAGATAATGGCCAGCCGCCGCCGGCCCATCTCTATCAAGTTGGGAAAGTCTTCCAGGTAGGTCTTCCCGTACTGGTTTTTATATATATCGAGAAAGTATTCCTCGTTATAGGCAATGGGAGGAGGGCGAAGCCGGGAAAGGTAGATGATCCCGCATTGCCGGCAGCGGCGGTAGCTTTCTTCCGGGAACCGGGATAGGACAGGATCCGTGTTTTCTTTTCGGTTGGGTCTAGCTCCACAGGCTGGACAGGCCTTGGGTGCCCTGACTGCCAGGGTGCTAAAGAAGGATGCGAGCTTGTCCTTCTGGTCTTCTTCAAGGCCGAAGCGCCGGGCTATCTTCCTTCGTCCTGCCTCCAGGTCCTTCATTAAGGTGCTGTTTAAATGGACCCCCTCCTGGGCCTTAAAGCTTCTAAAGCCCCCATGGAGGGCCAGCTTCTGGTGGTAGCCCGTGGGGGCCGCCAGGATCACCGGCACCCTGGCATAGACAGCTTCAAAGGCCGAGAGCCCAAAGTGGGTAATGAGGAGGTCGTAGTCTGCCAGGCTTTCCTTTAGGTTGGGAATGAGGCTCCTCACCCGGACCCCCCCCAGATTCTGCCTGGCCCAGCTGGCATCCAGGGTTGATGAAAGAAGGGTAATATCCAGGCCTAGGGCCCCCTTCCTTGGTTGAAGGAGGGCTCTGGCGGTCTTAAGCCCCAAGCCGGCCCTGTCCTCGGCTCCAAAGCTTATGAGTACCTTTAAGATGGGGCCTGCCTTATTTTCTGTCTCCAGGGGCCGCCGTCTTTGAGGCAGGGGCAGGAGGGCCGGGGAGTTAAGGTTTGCCTGAAGGGGGGCCTTTTTCTGGGGCAGGGCCGGAAGCAGGTCGATGAGAAAATCCATGGAAGAGCGGCTTGGCCCCCCTTCATCTATGCCGATGAGGGGCCCCAGGCTGGACCAGAAGGCCCCTTCTTCCCGGGAGCTCCGGAAGCGGTCCAGGATAATAAAGTCCCAGGTCCTGGATTGCAGATCCTCGGTTCTGCTTAAGAGCCGGGCATGGAAACCCCTGGAGAAGGGGGAGTTTTCGAAGAAGGTTTTAAACCGTTCAAAAACCTCTTCTTTTTGGCCCTCGGGGATCCAGAGGTAGCTTTCCCGGCCCCCCTCTTCCAGGGCCTCCATAAGATGGAGGGACCGGCTCAAGTGACCCCCGCCCCGGTCTCTTTCGCAGGCAGGGACCAGGAGTACCGCTCCGGTTTCAGCCATGGAGATTCCTGGCGATAGAAATAAGGGTTTCGCTCCGGTTCCTCTCTGGGGCTTCTGACTTATCCAGCTCCCCGTATAACAGGTTGGCCCATGCTAGATCTTCCTGGGTGTCCACGGTGATCCGCAGATCCGGGGCCTGCCATTTCTTCGGCGCTGCCGGCCTATGGAGCAGGAACTGTTCGGGGTTTCTGTAAAGGTAGGGGCTTACATGCTCCCTCTCATAGGGATCTTGAGCTTCCCGCTCTGCTTTGAACAGGGCTTCGGTCTTAAGGGCCTCGACCCCCGCCCCATGAGGCAGCCCGCTATAGCCGGCGTAATCGGCCCCCAGGTCCATTCCCTCCTGGTGGATCGCCAGGGCGGCATCTACAAAAACAAAGGGGTTGTCCCCGGTGGCCCGGATAATCCGGTCCGCCCCCGCCTGGCGGGCCGCCAGGCAATACCGGCTAAGGACATCATCTTCGCTCCCCCCTACGATGAGGAAGCCCGCTTTTTCGGCCAGGGGAGCGAAGGAGGGGATGCAGCTAAGAGGGCAGGCGAGGATCTTTGTATCCCAGCCCTGGGAAGGGGAGGGGCTGGAGGAAAAAGCTTCCATGACCCTGAGTATCAGGGGAGCTCCCCCCAGGGGGAGGAGGGATTTTCCGGGGAGCCGGCTCGAATCCAGCCTTCCCTGCAGGATGAGGGCTGTCATGGCTCTTCGTGGATGTCCCTTTTAATGGAGCTAAAACGTTCCGCCATGGTCCTGGCATCGGAGACGAAGCGAAACCGGTTGGCCATGACCCATAAGCGGGCGGCCTTGAATTCTTCCCAGGCACTGCTTAGGTCCCGGTGTTTGAAAAGATACCCGGGAAAACGGCGGAGGGGAATGTGGGCATAATCGCCCCGGAAGATGGGGGCCAGATTTTTCAGGAAAAATCGTCGTTGGCTTTCAGCTCCCGTGAGGTCTTCTTCCGGGACTGCCCCCTCGTAGGATAACTTAATTAAAAGGGTGGCGGCGATTTCTTCGCCCCATAGGCTGGAACGGAACCCAAAATCCATGAGCTGCCAGTGGAAATTTTTAATCGACGAATCAAAGCCCCCCAGGCGGATAAACCGTTCCCGGTCATAGATCCCCATGCCATCGAAGGGGTAAAGGCTGGGAAGACCCTCCCTGTCCGGAATGGCGGGGATGGTTTTTATGGCCCTCCAGGGATCCTTTTCGGGCAGGAGAGCTGCTTCTATGATGCTGGGCAGGGTTTCTGACCTGGAGTCTTGAATCTGGGGGCAGGTACAGAGTCTTTTATACAGGGCTTTATCATCCTGGCTGCCCGCCAGGAGCCTCTCGGCCATCCTGTCGGCTCTGCCGCTGCGGAGGATTTTTACATCGTTCCAGAGGACAAAAAAGAGGGGGCTTGGGAGCTCCGCCGCCGCCAGGTTTATCTCTTCTCCGGGGCTCAGGCCTTCGTGGAGCAGGATGAAGCGCACGAAGGGAAAGTTTTGCGAGAGGCTCTCCAGATCGTAGCGGCTGGCGGAGCTTTCCATGGAGAGGACATAATCGAAGCCCGCCTTTTCAAGGTCCTCAAAAAATTGATACCGGGAGTAACGGCCCCCCCGGTTAAGGACCACCGCCGAGAGGCCCGTAGAAGCCCGGCGTTCACTTCCGCCCAGGGCCGTGTAGGAGGGGAGCTTTTCGTTAAAAATTGAAGGTATAGTATTCATCGCACTGCCGGCATAGTTCAGGGTAGTTCCCCTCTTCCTGGCCTGTCCCTGTGTGTTCCCGGTAAAGGGCCTCTCCCTTCTCCCAGAGGACCGGGAGTTCCTCGGTGAACACATTTCCATATGATAGTTGGCTGCCCCTTAGGGCCCCTAGATCCTCCCGGCATTGGATCAAGCTGCCGTCTATGAGGATATTCATATCCCGCTGCAGATGCCAGCAGGGCCGCCGTTTTACCGGAGAAAGATCCGAAGCCTGCAGGCGGGGCAGGGCCCCTGCAAAATGATCATATTTTTGGATAATCACATGGCTGGCCGGGGGCCGGACATTGGAAGGGGGCCCCTTGTCTTTCCAGGTCCGGTAAAACTGTTCTATGTCATCTTCAAAATCCTTCACCCTTAGGGCCTGGACATAGCTGCTCTGGGGGAAAAGGGAAAGAAGCTGTTCTGCACAGCTATAGGCTTCGGCATACCCGGGGCCCCGGATTTCTTTATACCGGTTCTGATCATGGGCATCCAGGGAGACTATCCAGGAAATCCCCGCCATGCGGTTTAGCCTGGGGGCCGCCTTCCCGGCCGCCTCGGCCAGACCGATGAGCTCCTCATTCTTCCAGCCTATGCCGGAGCTTTCTATCACCAGGGAAAGTTCCGGCCTATCCAGAACCATCTGGATTAAAGCCAGGCGTTCCGGGTGCAGGGAGAGCTCCCCCCAGAGAGAGAGGTCTATGACCCCGTCTCCGGCAAAATCCCTGATCTTATCCAAGAGCCGGGCGAAATTTTCTGGGTCCATCATGGAGGCCGGTGAACCTGGCTCCGGACCATGGCTTGGGTAGGGGCAGAGGGCACAGGATTGGGGGCAGGCCGAGGAGACCTGGATGGCAAAAAAGGCGGGGAGGGTCCGCAGCAGGTGACCCTTTTCTTTGATGAGACCCTCCGCTTCTTCGGCCCTTCGGAGCCCCTCATCCATGAGCCTTTTTACCAGTAAGAGGTTTCGTTTTGAGTCTGCCGCCAGGTTGAGCCGGTAGGGGCGGAGGTCTACCCCCGAGATTTCTGTCTCTATGTCAAAGGCATTAATATCCTTTTGAATCACCGAAAAAAGGAGATCCCGTTCTACCGGGCCCTGATCATCCCCGTTTAGGGCGGCCAGGATCCCCGCCACCCCAGGGGCGAGAATTTCCGGCGCAAAGCCATAGGGCCAGCCGTCGGCGTAGGTATACTGGGCATAAAAATGAAGATGCCGAAGAGCCAAAGTAGAAGCCAGCTCTGAATCGAGAAGGGGGCAGTCGGCCCAGACCAGGTATGTAAGCTCGTATCCAGCCGATTGCCGGGAGAGCTCCTCCAAAAAAGAAAGTTTATTCCACGAGGGGCGATAGATCCCCTCTATATCCCCCGGAAGGGAAGGGTAAGAGAGGCCCTGAATTCCGAAAAAAAGGATCTTTTCTACCCCTTGAAAACGGCGGACCGCCTTCAAGGCCAGATCGAAAGCACTTTCTTGCCCCCCTTGGCCGGGAAGCTGTTCTTCGAAGGCCTCTTGAGTGAGCCGGCCTCCATATAATACACATAGGGCTTTCATTGTATTGATTATAAAGGTATCCTATAGTTAGATCTATGGATATGGGTTGAAAGGAGAAAAAGATGGACGAGCACGAAAAAGAAGACCCCCAGAAAAAAGGGGTCCTGGCGGGAGTTATCGGTGCGGTAAAAAAAGGTCTGGATTCCATCCTCGTACCCCCCAATCCTCCCGATTCTGAGGATCCCAGGGATCATCCCCTTTATAAAGAACTGCTTTTAAAATTATCCCCCCATTTTTTCGGGGAAGGACTGGAGATCCGGGATCTCAAGATCCTTCGTCATTGGTCCAACGGGGATCTAAATGTCACCGGCCGCCTTATTAATGTACAGGATTACCATGAACTAAAAGAGGCGGATCTAAGGGCCGAGGTCAAACTGGGGGAACAGGATTTTCTTCCCATGCCCGTGACAGGGGTGGCGGGGATCGATTACTTCCAGCCCAGCCTTATGCCCATTATTGATTCCATGCCGGTGGTGCACCGGATCCTCCTGGAGGTGAGCAGCACCAGCTATGACGGGGAAGAGGCGGTATCCAAGATTCAAGGGGCGATAAGTTCTAAATACCCCCATTCCCGGCTCATAGGCCGGCGGGAACCCCTGGTAATCAACGATGAGACCCCCTATTGTGATTGCTTTATCAGCGACCGGGCCGCCGATGCCATGGGAAAGGTAAAAAAGCTCGCCCGTTTTGTGCGGGTCCCCATCACAAAAGAAGGGACCGACCGGGATCTGGATGAATGGGTAAGCATCAGAGATTACACCTATAAGTTTTTAAGCCCCGAGAATCTTTATACCGTGGAGTTCCCGGACCCAAAAGATCTGGGGCGGATCTTGCAAATCGAAAAACGTATACTCCGGGAACTGGTGTTCCGCCACATGGGGACCGATAAGGTTAGGTTCCTGCATAAGCTGTTTTTCCGCATTAAGGGGTCTATCCGTAACATTGAACCCCTTGAAGGGGATACCCCGGATGAAATTTCCTTTCAGATTGATTTTTCCTGTGCGGTCGGTATCCTGGAACAATACCGGGTCTCATCGGTTTTTACCTATGCCATAGATTCCCAGGGCTCAGAAGGAAAGGTAATGCCCCTCCGCTATCTCCGGCATGGGGGTTTTAGCATCATGGATGGTCAGAGTCCCGGACCCTTTGGTACCAAGGGACTTTAATGAAGGGATGAAAGAGAAGCTCACGGTCTCTGAACTGACGGAACTCATAAAGAAGACCCTGGAGGGGGGCTTTCCATCGGTGCTGGTAGAGGGGGAGCTGTCTAACTACCGGCCCTCCAGCACGGGGCACCTCTATTTTACCTTAAAAGATCCAGGGGCCTCTATTCAGGCCATCATGTTTAAGAACCGGATCCGATCCCTTAGCTTTGAGCCCCGGGACGGCATGCTTTTAAAGATCAGGGGATCCCTGTCGGTCTACCCCCAGCGGGGAACCTATTCCATAGTGGTGGAAGAGATGGAACGCTCCGGCGAAGGGGATATCCTGGCCATGCTGGAGGAGCGAAAACGCCGTCTTGCCGCAGAGGGCCTCTTCGATCAGGATCGCAAACGGCCCATACCCCGGTTTCCCCAGACCGTGGGAGTCATTAGTTCCCCCACCGGGGCGGCCCTTAGGGATATATTAAACGTATTAAAACGGCGGGCCCGGGGTATAGGGGTGGTGATCCTCCCTGCTCCGGTCCAGGGGGACGAGGCAGCGCCGGTCCTGGCCAGGCGCATTAAAGAGGCCAACGCCTGGAACATAGCCGATGTCCTTATCATAGGCCGGGGGGGCGGTTCCCTGGAGGATCTCCTTCCCTTTTCCGATGAGACCCTGGTACGCTCGGTAGCCGCATCGAATATTCCCGTCATCAGTGCGGTGGGCCACGAGATTGACTGGGCCCTCATCGATTTTGCGGCGGACTTGAGGGCCCCGACTCCTTCGGCGGCGGCGGAGCTTGCCAGCGCCGATAGGGAAGAAGCCTATGACTTTGTCCGATCCTCCCGGGATGATCTTCGGGAAGCTATAGAAAACAGGATAGAACGGATCCGGCTTATGGCCCGGCCCTTTAGCGAGGGAGATCTGGAATACCGTTTTCGCAGCATCTTAAGCCCCCGCCTGATCCGCTTTGACGAGGCCCGCCAGGCCTTGATTGCAGGGATGGAAGAGAGGACCGTCGAACTGGACCGCCGGCTGGAACTGGCTATAACAGGCCTCGAAGCAGCCAGTCCCCTGGAGATCCTCCAGCGGGGTTATTCGGTGGTGATGCCCCTCATGAAGGACGGCAGCCCCGGTAAAGCTCTCCGGAGGGCCCAGGATATAAAAAAGGGGGACCGGCTTTTTATCCGGCCCCTGGAAGGCAGTATAACGGCCCTGGCAGAGGAGCTGGAGTAAGGAGTACCTATGGCCAAGACAAAAAAGAATGAACCCCAGGGGAAAACCTTTGAAGATCGGCTCGAGAGGCTGGAAGAGCTTGGGGAGGAGATCCGCCGGGGAGATATCAGCCTTGATGAGGCCCTTAAGGCCTTTGAAGAGGGCATAGGTCTGGCCAGGACCCTCGAAAAGGATCTGGAAAAAATAGAAAGCCGCATAGAGATCCTCATGAACGATTCCTCTTCAGATGATGAAGATGAGGAAGGGGGGATCCCATCCCGGCCCGAACTGGGCCTCTTCGATGAAGATGACTAGGCCGCCAGGGACCCACTCCATAGAGATCCTCCCCCCCGAGGAGGCCCGGCGCATAGCAGCCGGGGAAGTGATAGACCGGCCCTCTGCCCTGGTTAGGGAATTTCTGGACAATGCCCTGGATGCCGGCTCGGATCAGATTGAGCTCCTCATCGAAGAGGGAGGGGTCCGCCTGACCGAGGTGGTGGATAACGGCCATGGGATGACCCGGGAAGATCTGGAACGCTGCTGGCTCCCCCATGCGACCAGCAAGATCCGATCCCTGGATGATCTCAACAGGGCCCGGACCCTGGGGTTTAGGGGAGAAGCCCTGGCGGCAGCAGCGGCGGTGTCCAGGCTCGAGGTCCTCTCCAGCCAGGATGAGAGCGAAGCCTGGCTCTTAAGGGTGGGTCCCGGTGAGCATGGGCCCCCCTGCATTGAGCCGGCCCGGCGGCGCCGGGGGACCAGTATCCGTTCCCTGGGGCTCTACGATACCATCCCTGCCCGAAAGCGCTTTCTAAAACGGGCCGGCAGCGAGGCCGCCTCTTGCCGTCAGATTTTCAACGAAAAGGCCCTGGCCTTTCCGGGCCTGACCTTTCGCTTTACCCAGGACGGGGTCTTAAAATCTTTTTTCCCCGCCCTGGGGAGCTATAAAGAACGGTTCGCCCAGATCTGCCTGGAAGGGGAGGGCGGCTTTCTCCATGAAATCCATCTGCAGGGAGAGGGTTTTTCTCTTACCCTGGTCTTTGGGGGGCCCGAACTGTACCGCCAGGATAGGCGTTTACAGTTTGTCTTTGCCAATAACAGGCGCATCCAGGATTATTCCTTCCTTCAGGCCCTGGAATATGGCTTGGATGGACTCTTTCCCAATGGGACCCACCCGGTGGGGGCGGTGTTTTTGAGCATAGATCCAGGGTTGGCAGATTTCAACATCCACCCCGCCAAACGGGAAGCCCGTTTTATGGACCGCCTTCTTATCCATCATACCCTGAGTTCTGGCCTGCGCAGCTTTGCAGGGCACCTTAAACGCACAGGCTTTTTTGTTTCCGGCCCTGAGGATCTTGGCCTGGGAGATACCCCCAGCTATGCCCAGCTTGCCCTGGACAGCTTTACCCAGCCCAGGGCCGCTGAGTATATTCCTCCCTACGAGGCTCCCCATGAGCCCCCCCCTGGGCCCCAAGCCCAGGGTTCCCTGAGGTACCTGGGGCGGCTCTTTAATCTCTTCATCCTGGTCCAGAGGGATGAAAAGCTCTACATCATTGATCAGCATGCGGCCCATGAGGGGATCCTCTACCACCGGTTTACTACCCAGGGCATTCCTGTCCAGGAACTACTGGTGGCCATCCCCTTCGAAACCGAGGACAGGGAAGAGGATGCCTTTCTGGAAGAAAAACGGGAGGAGCTTTCTAAGCTGGGCCTTTTGATCCGGCATGCCGGAGACACCTGGAATATAGAGGCCCTGCCATCGGGCTGGACGATGACAGACCAAGAAACCCTGGAGGAGATCCGCAGTTTAAGAAATGCCAAGACCAATCTGGCCGAATCATGGCTGGCAAAACTTTCCTGCAGCGGCGCGGTAAAAGACGGAGATTATCTGGACCCAGAGGGGGCCCTTAAGCTGGCCAAAGAGGCATTTGACCTCCCCTTCAGCCGCTGCCCCCACGGCCGCCCCATGTGGGTGGAGCTAAGCCGGGATGAGCTATTAAAAGCAGTCAAGAGAACCTAGGGTCTACCTTCTAAACCGGGGAGACTCCAGGGTGCTTTCGCCCCGGATAAACCCAAACCACAGTTCCCGGCTTGTCTCTTCCCGCAGGGCCCTATAGAAGCCGGGGAGATCATTTACCAGGATCCCATTTAAAGAGGTGATCCGGTCCCCCCGCTGAAGACCGATGATGGCTGCGGGGCTCCCCGCCAGTACCTGGGAAACATAGAGCCCCTGGGCATTCCTGTCCAGTTCCAGACTGTTTCGGATCTGCTCGGTCAGAGGGAATACGATGAGCCCCGGCCAGAGCCGGGCACTGTCGGCGGCCACATCATCGGTTCTGATATCAATGCGGACCGTGAAGTCCAACGTTTCACCCTCCCGGATAACCTGGAAGACCGCCGAATCTCCGGGGCGTATGTTTCCTACGGTTTGAATGAGGTGGTTGGTGTTCCGTATTTCTATCCCGTCTACCGCCACAATATAGTCCCCGGGCCTAATGCCCCCCCGGTATGCGGGACCCCCTAAGAATACCTGGGAGGCCGAAGCTCCCCGCAGGCCCGTTAGGCCCAGGGCCGCCATGAGGTCCCTGTCCAGGTCCATGAGCTGAACCCCCAGCCAGCCGTCCCTGACATTGCCGGTGCTGATGATGTCGTCCAGGACCCGTTTTACGTTATTAATGGGAATGGCGAAGCCGAGGCCCACATTGCCTCCCCCCGTGGGGCTGGCAATCCAGGTGTTAATGCCTATTACTTCCCCCTGTATGTTTACCAGGGGGCCCCCGGAATTACCCTGATTTATAGAGGCGTCGGTCTGGAAGAAGTCGTTGATGTTCCCGCCGGGGCCCCCGGTGCGCCCTACGGCACTGACTATGCCCATGGTCACCGAGAAGTTAAACTGGGAGCCCAGGGGATTACCCATGGCGATGGCCCAGTCACCGACCTTTACCCTGTCGGAGTCCCCCAGTTCTGCCAGGGGGAATAGCTCCTGGCTGTCGAAAGAGAGGATGGCCAGATCCCTTCGGGCGTCGGTGCCCACAATTTCGGCGGGGTACTCATGCCCATCCCTGGTGCCTATGAGGATCTCGGTGGTCCGCTCTATGACATGGTTATTGGTGAGCACATAGTAGGTGTTCCCTTCCTGCCTGATTATGACCCCCGAACCTATGCCCTGGGATCGGTAATCCCGTTCCTGTTCTTCCCCCTGGCGGGGGCCAAAAAAGAAATCCCAGGGGGTATTATTCTGGGACTGGCGGCGCTGGACCGATACGGTACTGACTTCTACCACCGAGGGGAGGGTTTTTTCTACCACCCCATTAAAGGCCCGCTGCAGTCCGTCGGCCACCGCCAGGGCATCGGCGGGGATAATCACCGGGTTTAGGGATTCCTGGGCCCGGGCCACGCTTCCGCCCCCAGGGGTGCTGCAGGAAAAGGAAAGGAAGGCCATGGAAAATCCAAATATAATCCCTACAAGGAGGAGATTAAAGACGAAAAAGCTCTTCGATGAAAGTTTTTCCTTTAGGTTCATACGATCATACTCCTATATGCTGCGGTCTTCTGCCGCGTAGATTTCGTTCTACTATATATAATACATCATTTAGGGAACTTTGGTTACATCCTCGGTAAGGATCTCTGTGCGATCCGGGAATAATGCTACGGTGTGCTCCCAGTGGGCCGAATAGGCCCCATCGGCGGTTACGACGGTCCAGCCGTCATCCAGGGTTTTAACCTCCGGAACCCCCATGTTGATCATGGGTTCTATGGCCAGGACCATGCCGGCACTCAGTTTGGGGTTGGGACCCCGGGGTATATTATGCACCTGGGGGTCCTCATGGAGGGCCAGGCCCACCCCATGTCCGCAGAATTGATGGACCACCGTAAAGCCCCCCTCATGGGCATGGCCCTGGACTGCCCGGCCTATTTGCAAAAGCCGGTCCCCTGTCCTGGCAGCCCCTATTCCCTTATAGAGACATTCCTCGGTAACCCTTACCAATGCGGCTGCCTCGGGGCTCACCCTGCCTATGGCCAGGGTTATAGCCTGATCGCTGATATAACCCCCCAGGTCTATGCCGCAGTCCAATGATACTAGATCCCCTGAGGCTATTTTTCGTTTTGAGGGGATCCCATGGATCACCTGATCATTTACAGAAATGCAAATAGATCCGGGGAAGGGGTTTTTCGGGGATCCTACCCCTAAAAATGCCGGTTTCCCCCCGGCCTTTATGATCCATCCATGGACCCAGTGGTCCAGGTCCAGGGTTTCGGTTCCTTCCTTAACCAGGGGGATAAGTTCCCGGAACATGGCAGAGAGCATGTGGCAGGATTCCCTGATGCCGTCGATTTGTTTATTGTTTTTAAGGCGTATCATGGACGGCGGAACCCTAGACCTGGAGTTTCCGCCGGAGCTGTACCGTATTGGGCAGGGAGGGGTCCTTCCTCAGGGCCTCCTTAAAGGCCTTGGAAGCTCCCTTAAGGTCGCCGATCTGCACCAGAGTTTCGGCTATGCTCCGTAAAATCCGGGCTTCGTAGGGGGAATTAAAACCCAGCCCCAGGAGGGCTTCGAGACATTCCAGGTAGAGGTCCGTATCGAGGGCGGTTTTTAGGCGGAGCCGGACCAGTTCTTTCAAAAGGCCCTCCACTTCCTCCAGGAAGTGTTTAAAGTAGGGCCTCCGCCGCTCCTCCCTGATCAACTGGACGAGGATCACAAAGCCCTCGTAGTAGGAGTTTCGCTTAATTAATTCCTCTGCCAAAAGGAAGCTGCAGTCCATCCAGTCTTCCCTGTCCAGGTATCGTTCCATGGGGAAGTCCAGTCCCCCCTGTTCCTGCCAAATCTCAAGGGCCGTATCTTCCTGTAAATGGAGGAGCTCAAAAAATATGAGCTTTGACTGGCTTTCGGGGTCTTCTTTTCGCTCTTTCAGGAAGGTCCGGTAATCGAAACGGTACTTGGAGGTAAACCGGCTATAGGCCTTGTCATATTCAAAGCGCCGCTCCCTGTCAGAGAGGGTTTCGTAGGCCGCCAAGAGGGTACGCATCTTATCTGCCCCGGTTTCGCCGGCTATATCCGGATGAAGCCGTTTTGCCTGTTCCCTAAAGGCCCTTTTTATGTCCTGGGCAGAGGCATTCTGCCTTATATCGAGGAGTTCATAATAGTTGGTCATGGGGTTTTGGGCGTTTTGGCTCATGGGGTGATCCGTTTACCCATGGCCTCTGCCTGGGCCGTGTTTAGGAGTATATCGCTCCAGTTTATCCTCATCCCCTCCTTTTCCATGGCCTTCATGAGGTTGGCCAGGGAACGTTGAGTAAAGAGGGGGCCGGTTTTTTTGATAAAGGCCGCCCCCCGTTTTCCCACCAGCCCCGGTCCCGAGGTGAGTACTTTTGGCAGGGAGAGGGGCATTTTACCCCCCCAGCCCTTGATAGCTTCGGCGCAGACGATGACATATTCAAAACTGGGGAGCCGAAACCCGTCCTGGGTCCAGGCATCGATGATTTCTACCCTATGTCCCATGGATTCCACACCCTTTACCAGGGCTTTTACGTACTCGGGAACCTCCATACGGCGGTGGGGGACACTGACGACAGCCACTCTCATAATAAAATCCTTTTTTTCATCGTGCCCAGAATTATATCATGAATTTTTGCCATCCGCAAGTAAAACCTATAGTATAATGGGGTATGGAATTGATAATCACGCCGGAGGAAAAACACTACCTCCTGGAAAACGCCAGGGAGACCATTGCTGCAGGGCTCGAAGCAAGGGAAGGCACATATGGGCCCCTGCCCCAGGGGAGGGCCCTGGAAGCCCCCTGCGGAGCCTTCGTAAGCCTTTATAGCAGGACGGGCGGGGAGGAAAAGCAGCTCCGGGGCTGTATAGGGACCCTGGCCAGTACTAAAGCTCTCCTCTCGACGGTCCGGCTCATGGCCTATGAGGCCGCTTTTAGGGATCCCCGCTTTCCTCCCCTGACAAAGGAGGAATTTCCTGGTCTCATGCTCGAAATATCTGTCCTTTCTCCCATGAGCCCCTGTGGGGACCCCCGGCATATTATAGTGGGGGTCCATGGGCTCTATCTGGTCTCCCGCTCCCGTTCCGGGGTCCTTTTACCCCAGGTGCCGGTAGAACAAGGCTGGGATCTGGAGGAATACCTGCATTATATATGCCTTAAGGCGGGGCTCCCCCAGGGGGCCTATGCTGACCCGGAGGCGAAACTCTATACCTTTACCGCCGAGGTCTTTGCTTAATTCGGTTCGGTATAGCGGGCCATGCTTTTCTGGTTTTCAAAAACATCTACCCCCTCGATGAGGGTGCTTTCCAGACCCAGGGAAGCAAATTGATCTTTTATTCCCCCATAGATGTAGGCGGCGATCCTTTCGGCGCTGGGGTTATTGTCAAATATGGGGATGTCGTTCAAATTTTTATGGTCCAGGGTCTCCAGGACCTTGTCCAGGGCCCTTCGGAGGAGGGAAAAATCCAGGAGCATCCCGGATTGATCCAGATCGGTTCCCCTAATCCAGAGGCGGACCCGGTAATTATGGCCATGGAGGTTTTCGCACTTACCCTGGTAGCTGCTTAAAAAATGGGCCGCCGAAAATTCTGACTCTACCCGAAGCTGGTACATGGAAGGACCTGGGCCTATTCTTTGATCCTAAAGAGCCAGGTAAAGAATCGTTTTATTCCCATGATAATACGCCGGAAAAATGAGGGGTTCCTAAGGCGTTCTATTTTTTGGGCCGCATCATCTGCCTCGTCGGCGGTAAAGTCCCGGCGCTGGAGGTTTTCTTCCAGCTCGTATTCCAGCCTGGTAAGTTCATCGGGGACCTCCGCCACAATGACATTTATATTGGTCCAGCCCAGGGCCTTGGCGGCCTCCAGACGTCTGCCCCCGGCGATGAGGACATTGTGTTTAGAGACCACTATGGGGCTAATCTGCCCAAAGCGCCGCATGCTGTCTGCCAGGGCGGCGATGTCCCCCATCTCTTTGCGGATCCGCTTTTTTACTTTTATGTCTTCAATGGCTAACTGCATAGATACCTCAGTCTAAAAAGGGATTAAATTGAGGGGGCGGGAGCTGATCCTCCGGGCTGTCCTGTACATCCAGAGGGGGAAGAACCGGTTCACTGATCTGAGGCGGGAGGTTAAGGACCGGCCCCTCATCTAAAAGGTAGTTAAACCCCGGCTGGGGAAGAAGACTCTGGGCCCCCGCCCTGGGAGCTGGAGCGCTTTGGGTCCGGGATGCCGGGGGACTCTGGTAAGGGATATCATAGAGCAGGGTTTCGTCCCGGATGACGGGCATATTAAGACCCTGCAAAAAGTCCCTCGAGTCAATAAAGAGGGAATCCAGCTCTATGTTACGGATGGTAGTCTGCCGGGCCTGGTTGTTTCCATGGTAATCGCAGGAACGGACAGGCTGGGTTCCCTCCAGAAAGGTGAGGGTGACCGAACCCTGGTTGCAGGAGCTCGACATAAGGAGCCCCGAAACAGCACAGACCGTGGCGTCCACCAGGCCCGAAGTGGGCCGCACAAAATCCCTAAAGGGCAGTCCCATATGGATCTCCCTCATGTAGTCGGCCCAGATGGGGCCCGCCAGGGTAGAGCCCGTGAGGGTGAGCCCCAGGGAGTTCCCGGGCCTATCAAAGCCGAACCATACCGCAGTGGTGTAGTAGGGTGAATAGCCCACGGTCCAGGCATCGGCCCAGTTCTGGGTGGTCCCCGTTTTTCCTGCCATGGGCATGCGGAAGTTCCGGCCATTTTCGTCCCTAAAGGTAAACTTGGCCCCCCAGCCCGAGGGGTTATAGAGGGTACCATGGCCCATGGGCCCCAGTTCCAGGGTGCGCCTTAAAATGCTGGTCATGACAAAGGCGTTCTGGGGGCTGATAAGCTGAAGCTCATTTCCCTGGCGGCGCTGCTCCAGCCTCAGTTCCCGCTCATTGTCGATGATTACCCTGCCGTTCCTGTCCTCCAGGGACCGGATGGCAATGGGGGTGACCTCCCGGCCCTGGTTGGCGAAGACCGCAAAGGCCTGGGCCATCCTCAAGGGGGAGGTGGAGGTAATTCCTAGACCCAGGGGGTAGACCCTGGGAAAGCGCCGCCGTATGTCATCGGGGTTAGAGTAGCCCAAGAGGACCGATGCCCGGTCTATGGCGGCATCAAAACCTACCCCGTCGAGGACCCTGATGGAGGCCACGTTCATGGACTGGGCCATGGCGTCATAGAGGAGCACCGAGCCGTGCCAGAGGCCCATAAAGTTTAGGGGGATATAGGGGGTGCCGTCTTCGTTGTGGAAGACGATGGGGAGATCGCTGATTTGGGTGGCGGCGGTGAACTGCCGGCTGTCTATGGCGGCCGAATAATAGAGGGGTTTAAAGGCCGATCCTGGCTGGAGGTTCCCCTGGGTGGCCCTGATAAACTGGTTGGATTCATCAAAGCGGGAGCCCCCAACGATGGCGGTGATATAACCCGTATCGTTTTCTATGGAGATGAGGGTCCCTTCGACGATGTTCCGCTCAGACGTGGTCCTTAGTTCCGCAAAACCCTGGATGGTAATGGGTTTTAGATCCGATAAGCCAAAGACCAGGGCAGCCATATCTACCACCGGGTTTAAGACCCGGGTATACCGGGACAGGGCCCGCTGCTGATCCTGGGCATCCGAAGCGGAATGGATCTGATCCAGATCAAAGGCCAGGGAGAGGAGGTCGACAATGGGAAGCCAGGTTCGCTCAGCTTCCACCAGACGGGTGCTGGTGGTTCGCAGATACTCCACGTTGGCCCTGTTGATGCCCTCCTGCATGAGCAGATCTGCAGCTTCCTGGTGACGCATGTTTAGGGTGGTGTGGACCGTAAATCCGTCCCTATAGTAATCCATGGTGCCGTACATCATGTCGTCCAGCTCCCGGCGGACATACTCACTGAACCAGGGGGCCAGGTCGGGGCGGTCGAAGTAGGCGGCTATGGAGGCCCGGGTAAAGTCATAGTTGTCCCAGTACTCGTTAAACGAAAGCTCCGCCTCTTCGGGGGTGGTGTAGCCCGCCTCTATCATCCTGTCCAAGACTATCCTCTGGCGGGTCATGGCCACATTGGGATTGTTAAGGGGGTTATACCGGGAGGGGCTGGAAAACAGAATGACCAGCAGGGCCGATTCGGCCAGGCTTATATCGGTGACGCCCTTCCCAAAGAAGTACTGACTGGCCGCTTCCACCCCAAAGACCCCGGGGCCGGTATTTATCTGGTTTAGGTAGAGTTCGAGGATTTCGTTTTTGGTAAAACGCCGTTCCATTTGAAAGGCCCACCAGAGCTCTTCTGCCTTGCGGCGCATGGTAAGTTCTCTTCTGTCGGTGTAGAGGGTCCCCGCAATCTGCTGGGTGATGGTAGACCCCCCACCCAGGTTTTGACCGCTAAGCTGGCCCCAGACCGCCCGGGCTATACCGCGGACGCTGAAACCCTTGTGGGTAAAAAAATCCGGATCTTCCCGGACCAGGACGGCATGGATCAAATGCCGGGGCAGGTCGTTTAAAGAAACCAGGGCCCGCTTTTCATCGGCGGAAAATTCGGTGATAAGGATGCCGTTGACATCCAGGATGCGGGTGGGTAGGGCCGGGGCAAAGTCAAAAAAGTTTTCCTGGTTACGGATATTGGCAGTTTCTGCCATGGAAAGCCCCAGGCCGGCCCCTATGATAAGGGCCAGGATCACCATCATGACAGCCATGAGACGGATAAAAATTCCGAGTACTATGGAAGAAGACCAGGAACTCATAAAAATAGGATAAATCGCCCCTTTGTTAATGTCAAGGTATATTAAAAAAGCCTGTTGCAAACCGTGGTCTACAACAGGCCCTGCCCTTGAGGCATATCGAACGCATAGTGATTTGGGAGGGGAACTACACGCCCGACATTATATGTATCGGTAAGGAAATGGAGATCCTTTACTATATATTACACAGATCCCGGAAAATTGTCACCCGCTGCTGTCCTACATCTGGCAATATAATAGATCTTCACCCTTAATTATCTCCCTGGAATATACCCAGGAGTCTGGCGGGATCCCGGCTTTGCCCATCCTGGCGGAGTTCAAAGTGAAGATGGGGCCCCGTAGATTGTCCGGTGGATCCTACCCTTCCTATAAGGCTACCCGATAGAACCTCCCTTTGCAAGCTTGTTTCTACCGCCGAAAGGTGCCCATAAAGGCTCACCCAATTATTATCATGGGCCAGGATGATATACCGCCCTAAAATGGGATCGTTCCCTATGTCTATGACGGTCCCCCGCCGGGTCGCATAGACCTCTGTCCCTTCGGGGGCTGCCAGATCGAGGCCCCTATGGATCGTGGGAGTCCCGGTGACAGGGTTAACCCGGGGGCCGTACATGCTGCTTACCCGGTAATTCCGTAAAGGAAAGCGAAACTCCCGGTTAAAATAGAAGATCCGTTCGGTGGCAGAAAAATCATCCCCGGGGATAAAAATATACCCCTCGGTGCCGCCCCCCCTGGGGATAGAGACCCGGACCCCCTCGCTGAGGTTCTGGTCTGTCCGGGAGGATAAGAGGAGCCGTTCCAGATCGGTTTCGGGGGCTTCGGGGATAAAAAGCCCCGGTATCGAAGGGAGCAGCAGGGGCCGGCCGGCGATGATGTCATCCCGGTTGGAAAGGCGGTTTAATGAGACGAGGGTGCTATAGGGTATGTTGGTCCTGGCGGCTATGCTCAGGAGATCCTCATGTTCGGCAGGAATATAGGAGTAGATTGTTAATTGGGACCCCAGGGCCCTTAGCCCCGGGTAGCCCCGGGGGGAGCTAAAAAGCTGCCGCCGGCCCGCCTCTACATCGGCAATAAACTGTCTAAATACCTGATCCCGGGAGTCCAGACGGGGAATGAGGGGTAAAGGGGAGGCCCCTAGGGGAGAAATCCCCGCCAGGGCAGAAAAGGAGAGGAGGGGAGCTAACATATAAGGCAGGAAGAGCCGGGGCCATAGATTCCGTTTTCTCTTAAACCTGAGGCCCATGAACTATCCCCCCCCTGCCTTATCTTGTTAAGGGAGTTTTAACCCTCTGAAATTGCTTCTACTGGACAGGTGCCCACACAGACCCCGCAGTCCACACATTTGTCCGGATCGATCCAGCGCTTGCCGTCTTTTTCGGAGATGGCTCCCACGGCACATTCGCCGTCACAGGCAGCACAATTTACACAGGCATCGGAAATTTTATAGGCCATAGCTTACCTCACTCATTAAAATATGGCTCTACCTTAGCTTATTAACAGAAAATTCGCAAGCTCGCCTTTCCTCTGGATCAGAATTATGCTATACTGGACCCATGTTGGTGCTGCTGGCGATTTTATCCGCAGGGCTCTTGGGTCTTATCATCTACTTTGCCATTTCTTCCAAGTCTTCCCGGCAGTTAAAAATCGCCGCCCTGGTGGCCCTGGGTTTTATCGCCATTGCCCTGGGGGTATGCGGGGTAATCCTGCTCCTGGGCCCCTCAGAGGACCCCATGGCGGTGCCCTTTCCGGTCCTCCCGGAACCCCAGCAGGCCGAAACGGCCAGTTCCTTTTCCATAGCCGACATTCTGGTCTTTGTACTCATGATAGGAATCGTAGGTCTCATGGTCTACGCATCCAGGAAGGAGCAGAAAAAACAAGCCGTCAGGGTGCAAAGACCCCAAAGACCCCCTCCCCGGACAGAAAGGACCCCTGCGGCTCCCCTGCCCATAGAAGAAGAGGAGTTTGATTCTTTCGACCTGGATTTTGAAAACGAAGAAGCATCTAAAGAACCATAATATTTTTTTTAAGGAGTATAAGGATGGAGTACAGAAAATACGGAAAGACGGGCTGGGAAGTATCGGCCCTCAGCATGGGGTGCATGCGGCTTCCCCGGATTGTTAAAGACGGCGAAGCCGAGGTGGATCGCGAAAAGGCCTATGAAATGATCCGCTATGCCGCAGATAATGGGATCAATTACTTTGACAGTGCCTACGGCTACCACAACCGGACCAGTGAAGAGGTTCTGGGTGAAGCTCTGGAAGGGGGCCGCCGGGAGAAGGTCCGGATTGGTACCAAACAACCCTATGGGGTAATGGCGGACCTAAAGAGCGGCGGCGGCAAGGATATTTACGATAATGCCCGCCGAAACCTGGAAAACACCCTCAAGAAGCTCAGAACCAGCTATATCGATGCCTATTTAATGCATGGTATTGGTTCCGGTAACTGGGAAGACATTAAAAAGAACAAGATTATCGAGTTATACGAAACCTTCCGTTCCGAGGGCCTTATTAAGGCGATTTGTTTTTCCTTCCACGGTAATTTTGCCACCTTTAAAGATGTGATCGAACACTACGACTGGGGTATGTGCCAGGTCCAGCACAACTTGATGGACATAGAGAAGGAAGTCACCACCGAGGGGATACACCTGGCCGGCCAGCGGGGCATCGCCATCGTGATAATGGAACCCCTGAGGGGCGGGAGTCTTTCGACCCCCCCCGAAAAGATTCGTTCCATCTACGATGAATTCCCGGTCAAGCGGAGCGGCGTGGAATGGGCCTTCCGGCACTGCATCGATTACCCCGAGGTAAGCACCGTCCTCAGCGGCATGTCCACCCTGGAACAGTTAAAAGAAAATATCGAGATCTTCAACAAACCTGACATGAAGGCCAAGTGCCTGAGTGCAGAGGAGCGGGATATTCTTAAGCGGGTAAAAGCCGGTTACGAATCGATGATCACCATCCCCTGTACGGGCTGTAACTATTGCATGCCCTGTCCGGCTGGGGTTAATATCCCCGGGGTCTTTGGCAGGTTTAACGAAGCAAATATGTTTGGTAACTTTGACCAGCCCCGAAGGAGCTATGGTTTCATGGCCCGGGGTAAGGCCGACGCTTCCCATTGTACCGGCTGTGCCGCCTGCACCCCCAAGTGCCCCCAGGATTTCGACATCCCGGAGCAGCTTAAGGTGGCCCATGAGGCTCTTGCCGGCTGGGTTGAATAGACAACGAATCAAGACCCTTAGTCGGGCAACCCGGATTTGAACCGGGGACCCCTAGTCCCCCAGACTAGTACGCTAGACCAGCTGCGCTATTGCCCGTCTGAGGGTCCTGAAACGATAAATCAGCATATCCCCATGGAGCCGCCCTTGTCAACGGGTGGGCTCCGGGGCATATGGCTCCCAAAAAAAAACAATCTTCAGATGAACTTCAGATTAGGATGCTACACTTAGGGCCCATGGAAATCAATATATTTATTGCTGAAGATGATGAGCATATAGGAAACACCATGAAGGCCTTTCTTCTTGATGCGGGGTACCAGGTTGAACTTTGTAACCATGGAGAAACCGCCCATCAGCGGCTTATGGAAAAAAAATTCCATCTGGTAATCCTGGACATCATGCTCCCCGGAATGGACGGCTACGGTATTCTAAAGGAATATCGCCGTCAGGATGATGCGCCGGTAATGATGATCACCGCCCTCTCGGGGGATGGGGCTCAGATCCGGTCCTTTGACCAATTGGCAGATGATTTTATAGCCAAGCCCTTTTCTATGCAAATATTATTGAAGAGGGTAGAGGCTCTTTTACGGCGTAGCGGAGCTTTACAGAAGGAGATCCAATATGGTCCCCTTAGGTTAAATCGTGAGTCCTTTAAAGCCTTTTGGGATCAGAGGGAACTCTCCCTTACTTTAAAAGAATTTGAAATAATCTCCTTCCTGGCGGCTAACCAAGAAAGGGTAATCTCCCTGGAGAGTTTAATTAATCGGGTCTGGGGTTTTGACTACTATTCCAGCGAGGCTACGGTTCATACCCATATAAAAAACTTAAGGTCCAAGCTTCCCCAGAACATCATTAAGACCGTCCGGGGGGTTGGATATACCCTGGAGAAATACAATGAAGCATAGGGTGAAATCCGGAGTTTTTGGAAAAATTTTTGCCTACACCCTCTTGCTCCTGGTATTGATGAGCCTGGCGGCATTGGTCCTTTTTTCCCGGGAATTCCTCTCCTACTACGAAGCGGAGCAGGAACGCTTTCTTTCTAGTACCTTTCAACCCATGCTATCGGTCTTTGAAGACCGGAACCTAAATCCCGAGGAGCTCTCAGAGATAGCCCGGGTTTTTTCAGATCAAAACCGGTCCTTCATGTTCACCCTCCAGGGGGATGACGGAAGGCTTCTTTTTACCAGCCTCGGCGAAGAAAGAAGCAGCCATGAGCCCTTGATTCCCAATACCAGGCTGCGGGTGGTAACGGTCCTAAGGGATCCCGAGGGCAGCGAAGAGAGGGAGATTATATTTACGGGATTTAGTTCCCGGGAGGGATCCATCGACTACCAGGGCCTCCTTAGGCGGTTGTTCCTGGCCATGGCTCTTATGTTCCTCATAGCCACCCTGGGGGCCGTCCTCTTTGCCAAGAGGGTAACCAAACCCCTGGAGGATGAAATAGTTCGGCGCCATGCCATGGAGGAAAGCCAAAAGCTCTTTTTTTCTGCTGCCTCCCATGAGCTTAAAACTCCCATAGCCGCAGCCAGGGCCCTGGTGGAGGGGATGATAGCCGGGGTTGGGGATTACACCGATCATCCTAAATATTTACGAGAATGCCTCAAAACCCTGGACTCCCAAGGGGCCCTGGTAGGGGAGATTCTGGATCTCCTTAAGCTTTCAGAAGAAGGGGCATCTGTACAGATGGCAAGCATAGACCTGGCCGAGATAGGTAAGGGGGTTCTTGGGGAATACCTGCCCCTGGCTGCCGAAGGGAACATAGCTATCCAGGGGGACTTTCCCTCTGCTCGGGTCTGGGGAGATCCCTATTTGCTTTCCAAAGTCCTGTCCAATGTGCTTGCCAATGCGGTACAGAACACCCCCCCTGGAGGATCTATCCGTATAGAGACCAGGGATGACCAGAAGGGATTCGTTCTTTCCATTCTTAACACCGGAGCCTCAATTCCTGAGGAGCATAGGCTCTTTGAGCCCTTTATGACTGCCGATCCTGCCCGATCTCACCATGGAAGACAGGGTGGGCTGGGCCTGGCCATCGTCAAAAGGGCCCTGGATCAGATGAATTGTCCCTTTGGCCTGGAGAATCACCCCGAGGGGGTGCTTTTTTGGGTCCGCCTGCCCGCCTAAACCGCCTTTTCTTCAACCAGGGACCTTATCTTCAGAAAATCTTTAGGTAATCTTCAATGCATCTTCAGATAGCTCATGCATAATAAGTCGATTTCCAATATGGAGGCATGCATGAAGGGTTTTTACGGTTTATTTGGTATCGTTCTGCTGGGGTTTTTCGTCTCTTGCGGAGCCAATGGTAGTCCCAGGGATAAGCATGGGCAGACCCTGGATTCTGACTTCTTTTCCAGCTCCATCCAGGGGGACCTTACCATTTCGGCTTATGATTCCATGGCCTACCGGCCCCTCCTGGAAGAGGCGGCCCGCTTGTTTGAAGCCCTCCACCCCCAGGTAAGGGTCCACATTGATACCTTTTCTGCCATGCCTGAGGTTCGCCGGGCCGAACAGGGGAACATGCAGGTTATGCAGGTCCAGGGTCAGAATGATCCCCAGGCTCGGGAAGATTACCTAAGCCGGGTAAACACCAGTCTCATGGGAGGGGCCGGGGCAGATATCTATGCTATGGATGTCCTCCCCCTGCATAACTTCGTAGGCCGGGGAGTTTTTGAAAACCTTGATCTCTACATGGCCCAGGACCCGGCCTTTGATCGGGCCAGCTACCGGGCCAATATTCTTGATGCCCTCTCCTTCCGGGGAGGGACCTGGTTCCTGCCCCTGGACTATAGCTTTACCTATTTTAGCTATGATACCACCCTCATAGGCCCCCAGGAGGATCTCCTCTTTGGTCCTACAGAGGCCTACAGCACCGAAGCCCTCCTCTCAATAGGTATGTCAATCCGGGAGAATGATTTCCGGATCTTTAATGCGGTGGATCATGCCCGGGGCGGGGGCGGCATGTTCAACCTCCTCTATAATGAGCAGATCTACCGCTTTCTGGACCTGGACCAGAGGCAGGCTCATTTTACCGATGGCCGGTTTAGCTCTCTCCTGGAATCGGTCAGGGCCCTGGGAGATCAGGGTCTTATACCTCAAGCTTCCGGAACCCAAGCTGCGGCAGGCCAGATGATGCAGATGGAGGGGGCCTCCAATCTGGATAGGTTTTATTTTAAACCCCAGGGGAGTGTAAACCTCCTTTCCCAATTTACCCGGGGCATGGGGCCCCTCCTGGCCATGAGCACCGGAGGTTCTGCCAGGGCCATAGAGGGGGATGATGAAATCGCCGGGATCCATGCTCTCGCGGATGGCAGGGTGCCCTTTACTTTTAACCAAGCCTTTGGTATATCAAGCCAGTCCCAGAATAAGCGGGCCGCCTGGGAGTTCATCAAGTTTTTGCTGTCCCTGGACATGCAATTATCTACCAACATCATGAACATGGGACTCCCCATCCATAACGAGGCCAGGCAGGAAAAGGCCCTGTTGGATATGACCACTGTGTTTTCTTTCGCCCAGGGAGACCTGAGCCCTCTAAACCCCCAGCAAGTAGAAGCCCTGGAAGCATATCGCAGGGCTGTAGAGATCCTTTCGGATCAGATTAACACCTTTGTTATCCAGGACAGCCAGGTGAATACTATGGTGGCCCAGGAAGTACAGCAGTTCTTTGGGGGACTCCGCAGTGCCGAAGAGGCAGCCAGGATACTCCAGAACCGGGTGGGGCTCATTTTAAGTGAATAGGGATTACAAAAGGGGAGGGTCCTTTCTATCCTCCCCCTTGATTTTTCTCCTCCCCGGTTTTTCGGGTTTTTTACTCTTCTTTATCCTCCCCTTCCTCCTGTCCCTGGTGTATGCCTTTTTAGATAGGCCCGTTAACGGAAGCTTTGTGGGGCTCCAAAATTTTATAAACCTCTTTCAAAACCGGGCCTATCTTTTGGGGCTGAAAAATACCCTCCGGTTTATCGGTGTTTCTGCCCCCTTGAATCTGGCCCTTTCTTTGGCCCTGGCCATGTTGATCCACCGCGTCCCCGGGGGCCGCCAATGGTATACCCTCATCTTTCTTATCCCACTGGTAATTCCTTCGGGTTCCATGGTTTTTTTCTGGCGGGTCCTTTTTTCCTTTGATGGGGCCTTAAACGGAGCCCTCCATTCCCTGGGCATCCCAAGGGTCCCCTGGCTCGACTCAGGGATCGCCTTCCCGGTGATGGTTCTTATCTTTTTATGGAAGAACTGCGGTTATAATATGATTCTTTTTTTGGCCGGTCTTTCAAATATTCCAAAAGACTACTACGAAGCTGCCTGGGTCGATAATGCCTCTTCTTTCCAAACATTTAAAGCTGTGACCTTTCCCTGTTTGCTGCCCACCACGGTCCTAACCTTGATCATGTCTATTATTAATTCCTTTAAAATTTTCCGGGAGATCTACCTCATCACCGGGTCTTACCCCCAGGAAAACATATACACCCTCCAGCATTTTATGAACAACATGTTTGCTTCTTTAAATTACCCCCGGCTTACTTCAGCTACTTCGGTGCTGGTTCTCATTATCGCCCTCTTTACCCAGGCTCTTCTTCATCTGGAAAGGAAGGCGGAACTATGAATAGGGGGGGGTATAAAACATTCCTTATTAGGGCCTTCCTCCTCTGCCTGGGGCTCCTTTTCTTGTTCCCCCTCCTGGTAAGCATCGCCGGCTCTTTTATGAAAGAAGAGGCGATTCTGACCAGCTATACCTCGCGATTAAGCAGCTTTGATCTGAGTGAGGGGATCACCGAAGGGTTCATGAGGATCCGTTTAATTCCAAACCCGGTGAGTTTTGATCAATACCTGGGGGTACTTATCTTTCAACCTGCGTTTTTGGTGCTTTTGCTAAATTCCTTGAAAATAACCCTCCCCGTTACCCTGGGAACCCTTCTCGTAGCTATCCTTAGTGCCTATGGCTTTTGTCTTTGGCAGTGGAAGCATAAAGAGAAGGTTTTTTTGGTCTACATCGTTGTAATGCTCATGCCCCTTCAGGCGGTCCTGGTGCCCAACTATATAGTGGCAGCGTTATTAGGCATAGAGCGGTCTTACCTGGCTATCATTTTACCGGGGATCTTTTCCCCCTTTGGGGTCTTTCTTATGCGTCAGGGGATGAAGGCTGTCCCCCAGGCTTACTTTGAAGCCGCCAGGATAGATGGGGCCGGTAATTGGCGTATCTTATGGAATATTTTAGTCCCCCAGTTACGGCCCATCATCTCTGCCCTGGCCATGCTTACCTTTATTGAATACTGGAATGTGGTAGAACAGGCGGTGATTTTTATCCAGGACCTTCGCCTGGAACCCCTCTCGGTCTACCTATCCCGCCTGGCCGACGACAGGAGGGCCCTTATTTTCGCCGCCTCGGCGGTCTATATGTTTTTGCCCCTCTGGTTTCTCCTGGCGGGCCAGGAAGATCTGGAAAAGGGTATAGAGCTCTCGGGGGTAAAGTAATGAAGGTGAATAAAAAAAATGCCGGGGCCTTCATTGGAGCCCTGATCCTTTTGTTCCTGTTTTTCTCCCGTACGATATATACCTACCATATGCCGGTGGTAAGCGGAACCAGGCCCTTTAGGGGAGCCCTCTCGCAGCTGGAAATTAGCAATGGCATTGCCCGCTGGGGCGAAACCGAAACCATCATAGCCCCGGCGGGAGGGACCGTGGGGCTCATCCATGTCCGGGAAGGGGACAGGGTAGAGGAGGGTGATATCCTCTTTGAGATGGACTATGACCTTCCCGAAGCCCAGCGGCGCTACCAGGAGCTTCGTAATAATGTTGCCCGGCTGGAATTAGATATAGAAAACACCAGAGCACGGCTCAACAGTATCAGGACCGCCCTGGCAGAAGAACAGCCAGAATCCCTGGAGGTAGACGCAGTCCAGGAATCTATTGCTGGCGGGCAGGGGGGGCTTATCCTCCTGGAGATAAACCGGGCTCACCTTGGCTACCTCCAGGCACGGCTGAGCCATGAGCTGGGCCTCATGAGCAGAAACGATTTCCGCCAGGCCGAAAACAGCTACCTCTCTCTCCTTTTCCGTTACGAAGCAGAAGCGGAGGAGCTTGAACATGCTTTACGGTTAAAACAACTGGACCTGTTCAACCTTTCCCTTAATCTTGAGGCTGCCAGGGAACTTTTGGAGAGCTTCCGGAATCACCGGCAGGTCCTCTCTCCTGTCTCGGGGATCATCCATAATGTGAGTGCCGAGAGGGGAAAATTTTTTGCCCATAATGCACCCCTGGCTTCCATAGGCATAGGTGAAGAGTTCATCGTAGAAGCCCGCATTTCGCTGGATAATAATTTTGTAAACCCCGGGGAAAGCTACGAAATGCGGAATGCGAACCATCTCTTAAGAGGCATGGTCCAAAGGATCAGACCCGAAGAAAGTTATAAAACAGTTTTCCTTGTGGTTTCTTCGGGGATGATCAACGACGGAGAAACCTTTGAGGTGATTTTTGAGAAAACCGGAGCCGCTACTCTTACCCTGGTTCCATCCAGGGCCATACATCAAGACAGCGATGGGTATTTTCTCTACCAGATCCGGCGGCGGCGGGGGATCATGGGAGAAGAGTATGTGGTTGAACGGCTTAATATATACATAGGCGAGTCGGACCACAGCCATACTTCGGTGGTTCGGGGGATCAGCTTTTTTGATCCCCTGGTGCTGGTGAGTGACCGGATCTTGTCCCCTGGGATGTCTGTGGCCCTCAGAAACCCGGAGGATTTTTTTGAACAGTAGGATCTTCGCCCTGGCTCTCTTTCTTTGCGTCCTGGGCCTCTGTATTACTGCTCTGGCAGCTCAGAAGGGGGAGCCCCTGCTTATGGTGCTCCCTTCCGGTGTTTCTACTTTTAGGTTTTCCGCCGATGCCATAGAAGAATTTTCCCAAACAGAGTTCCTTCTAAGTTATGGAATAGAAAGCCCCGATCGGGTTTCTTTACATCATGGGGAGTACCCTCTGCACATCGTAGCCACCAACAGTTATTACCCCTTCATTATGGGGCTGAGCCTAAGGGAGGGTTCTTTTTTTAGCTCCCAGGCCTGGAGCCAAGGGCAGCGTCATGGGGTCCTAAACGAAGGGGCCGCCTTCTCTCTTTATGGGAGCCTTGATGTGGTAGGGAACCGGTTTCGGATGCACAATGAAACCTGGATAGTGACGGGGGTCCTCATAGACCATGAAGAAGATCATCCCAGGGTTTATATTCCCTCATCGACGGGCAGCTCCTTTATTCAAGGGAGCCCCCTGGTGCTGCGCCTTCCGCCGGGGACAGACCGGGTTCTTCTCTATCAAAGTCTTAGATCCCTGGGCCTCCGGGAAGGGGGCCATACCCTGATCGATTTCCCCCGGTTTTACCAGCTTTTATGGGAGAGGGCCCTTTTGGTTCTCCTCCTTTTTTTCGCCCTCCTTCTCCTGTGGTCCCTCATCCCCCTGATAAAAAACTTAAAAAGGGCCCTGGACCAGCTAGGGAAGATGCTTCGGCACCGTTACCTTGGGGACCTCCTGGCTCAACAGAAGAAGGTCTTCCTTCGGCCCCTGGTCTTCCTTGGGTTAAGCCTTTTAGCGCCGGCAGGGGCTCTGTTTAGCTTCCTGACCATCCTTTCTTTCACCTTACCCTGGCAGGACCTGCCTTCTCTTTCGGGGCTCCAGCCTCCTCTGTTCTACCCCTCCCTGGATACCCTTCGCAGGCTGCTCACCTGGTCCAGCATCTTTTTTTGGGCCGCCCTGTCCAGCACGGCCCTCTTTTTCTCGGCCCTCATATTCGGTCCTAAGAAAGCTTCTTCTTAAAAAAGCTTATGATCATTTCCCAGAGGGGCCTTTGGAAAAACTGGGGCCCCGCGTGGCCCTCTCCCTTAAGGATGATCATCCGGGAATCAAGGTTTTTCGCCACCAGGGCCTCGTGCATAAGCTCCCCCTGCTGGAGGGGGACGGTCTGATCTTCTGTCCCATGGATGATCAAGAAGGGGGGCGACTTGGCGCTTATGTAGGAGATGGGATTGATATACTTGCCGTACTTGGGATCCTTCATGTCCCCGTTAAAGAAGGGGAGGCTCATCCCCCGTTCCTTGAACAACTGGGCCATGTCACAGGGCATATACCAGGGACAGGCCGCCTGTACGGCACTGGAAAATTTCAGGTTTTCTCCCTGTTCAAAGCTCTTGTCCTGGGCCAGGGCCACCATGGCGGCCAGGTAACCTCCGGCCGATTCGCCCATGACCCCAAACTTGGTGGTATCTATGGAGTAGCGCTTGGCATGGGCCCTCAGCCAGCGGATCCCCTCTTTTAAATCGATGAGGGCCCCGGGAAAGGGGGCCTCGTGGCTTAAGCGGTAATCCAGGCTGGCCACCACAAAGCCCCGGCGGGCCAGATCGGCCAGGTAGGGCATGTGGGCCCCCTTATCCACCTGCCGCCAGCCCCCGCCGCAGATCCACACTATACAGGGATAGATGTTTTTATCTGTCTGGGGATATATGATGTCCATCCGCAGATCCCGGGTTACATGGCCAAACCAGGCATCCCTTTGGGCATAGGTGACATCCTCGTCCAGGTAATAGGTAGGTTCATTCACCTTAATCGTGATTGTTTCTTTTAGTGCGGTTTTCGCCATAACTAATCTCCTTTAATATCCATTATATAACATAAGCCAGGAACGGTCTTGTTAATACACAGCATTAGTCCCTATAGTAAACCATGCCTTCACAGTTACTTCATGTTCTGTATGGAGAAGATGTCATCACCGGGATACACCGGCAGCTGGCAGGGTCCTATGGGATCGTGGCGGATAAGGCCCTGGAGCGGGTCATGGATCAGCACCGGCAGGTCTTTGCTCTGGGCTGCCAGGGGCCGGATATATTCTACCATAGCCGGGGCAGGCGGCCCGTGGCCCTGGAGTATGGGACCCTGCTTCACCGCCGGGGAGCGGGGACCTTTACGGCGGGGCTTTTAAAACTCGGACTTCCAGACCCCCCTCCCGATGAAGAAGATATACGCCTGGGCCGCCGGGAGAAGGGGATTAACGCCCTGGGTGTCTATGCCCTGGGTTTTATGACCCATGCCATCCTGGACAGGATGACCCATCCTTACATCGTATATAAATGTGATCGTCCCCCTTCGGAGCCCCCTCTTTTAAAGCTATCCCATGCTTTTTTTGAACGGATCCTGGATGTGCTTATGTTTAAGCGGCTCCGGGGAAGGGAGATAGAAGAGTGGGATCAAATTGGAGTCTTGGCCCAGACCTGCGAAGAACCTCCCCTGGGTTTAAAAGAGCTCTTGAGCCGGGCCCTTGTGATGGCCTTTCCCCACAGGGCGGGCAGGGATGAAAAGCTAAGTGCACGAATAGAAAATACTTTTTTTGATTCCGGCGGCTTTTACCGCCATACCGACCCGGGCTTTACTGCTCCGGGTGGCGGGGGGAGAGCCGGGACCGGCATAAAACGGCATCACCTGACCTATATATACCCGCTGCAGCTTCCTCCTGACCTAGACTTTCTTAACCTGAATAAACTCCCCTGGTATTACCCCGCCGGAGACAGCCCCGCAGAGTACCGCTCATTCCCGGAGTTATATGACCATGCGGTAGACAGGGCCGTCAGTACCCTGGGAGATATAATTGAGCGGTATCTGCATGAGGGCTACTTCCCCATTGTAGAGGCCGCACAGGCCATAGGGAATGGAGGGCTCTCCATCTGCGGTGACGATGGAAAGCCCTGTGCAGTCACCCGGACAGACCCTCTGCCTTTGGACGAGGTTATCTCCCGGCAGGCGGATCTTAGGGGAATTTAGCCCGGAACATTAGCCAGGGATCTTGATGATACTCCTGTCGTAATCATCCGGGGGAATAAAACCCAGAAGCTGTATGCAGGTGGCGGCGATGGAACTAATACCCAGGCCTTCGTTCATGCTCCCTTGGGTGTAGGAATATTCCCCCTGATGGGCTGGATCAAAGATGATGCAGGGCACCGGGTTAAGGCTGTGGGCCGTCTTGGCCCGGGGGCTTCCGTCTTCCTTGTATGATACCTGGCCGGTCTTCTTGTCATGCTCGTACATGTCGTCGCTATTGCCGTGGTCGGCACTTACCAGGAGGATTCCCCCAGCCTCTTCCAGGGCCTTACATATCCGGCCTATCTGGATGTCCATGGCCTCCATGGAGCAGACCACGGCCTGGTAGATACCCGTGTGGCCCACCATGTCGCCATTGGGAAAGTTAAGCCGTATGTGATCGTACTTGCCCGATCCTATGGCCTCAATAACCTGGTCGGCGATGTCGGCACATTTCATCCAGGGCCGCTGTTCAAAGGGGACCACGTCACTTTTTATTTCCACATAGTCTTCCAGCTTTTCATCGAACTTACCTGTCCGGTTTCCATTAAAAAAGTAGGTCACATGGCCGTACTTTTGGGTCTCCGAAATGGCCAGGGTCCGAATACCCGAAGCGGCCAGGTATTCCCCCATGGTCTTATCGATGGAGGGGGGGCTTACGAGGTAACGCTTGGGTACATGGGTGTCCCCGTCGTATTCCATCATCCCCGCATAGGCGACCTGGGGTCTCCTCTGTCTGTCAAAATGGGGAAGGTCATCTTCCTCGAAGGCGGCGGTAATTTCCAGGGCCCGGTCTCCCCTAAAGTTAAAGTAGACCACCGAGTCGCCGTCTGTTATAGGGCCTATGGGCTTTCCGCCCTCTGCGATGACAAATTCTTTCAGGTCCTGATCTATAATGCCGGGGATCTCTTTCCGGTAGGTCTCCACCGCCTCCCGGGCACTGGCAAAGTGCCGGCCCTCGCCAAGGACATGGACCTTCCAGCCCCGCTCCACCTGGGGCCAGTTGGCTCCGTAGCGGTCCATGGTAATCCACATGCGCCCCCCGCCGGAGGCGATCCGGGCATCGAAGGCCCCGCCTTCGTTTAGATCTTGTAAAAAGGCTTCGAAGGGATCCAGGTATTCCAGGGCACTGGTTTCCCCCACATCCCGGCCGTCGAAGAGGACATGGATCCTCACCTTCTTTAGCCCCTCGGCCTTGGCTTTCTGTATCATGGCCTTCAGGTGATCCAGGTGGCTGTGGACATTCCCGTCGGAGAACAAACCAATGAAATGCAAGGTCCCCGATCCGCTGCCCGAAACATTTTTTATTATCTCCTTCCAAGCGGAGCCCTCAAACATGGCACCGGTCTCTATGGAATTGGACACCAGGGCGGCCCCCTGACTAAAGACCCGGCCGCAGCCCATGGCATTATGACCCACTTCGCTGTTCCCCATATCCTCGTCAGAAGGGAGTCCCACGGCCTTGCCATGGGCCTTTAGGCGGGTATGGATCCCCCGGGCCTTCAGGGCATCCAGGTTGTTCATCTTGGAGTCCAGTACGGCGTCTCCTTCGGCATATTCTCCATATCCCACACCGTCCATGATAAGGAGCACCACCGGGCCCTTTCGTCCCTTCCAGGCGGGATTTTTCTTCAATGCTTCTACCATCTTTTTCTCCTTAGGTAAGAAAATGGTATCAGGGATGGGGGGAATTCACAAGGGAAGGAGTAAACTGAAGGGAGACTGCTTATAGATCCAGGGCAAAGACCTTGCTGGCCCTTTGGCGGTCGTAGATACGAAGTTTTTCTTCCGGGAGGGATTCCACTGGGGATTCTATAAAGCCCAGGGATTCAAACCAATCCTGGGTCTTGGTGGTGAGGACAAAGACCCGTTTTAGGCCCTGTTTTTTTGCCTGGTCTATAAAATAATTTACCAGGGCCCGGCCCAGACCCATTTCTGCATAGGCCGGGTCTGTGGCTATGGCGGCGATTTCTCCCTGATCTCCCCAGAGGTGCAGGGCCCCCGTGGCCCGTATCCGGCCGTCTATATCAAAGACCGCATAGTCTTGACGTTTAGACTCAATGTCCTCGGGGCTCCGCCACAGCAGGGTCCCCTCCTGCATGAGGGGCTCCATGAGCCGGATTAGGTCCGGAATGTCCCGGCTGCGGATGCTCCGGATGGATTCATACTGATCAGCGTAGATCATGGTCCCCGCTTCCAGGTTAGAGAAGAGTTCTTTGAGGACTGCCCCTTCTTCGGAGCCGTCGACTATGTGGACCCGGTCTATGCCTCCCAATGAAGCTTTCACCGCCAGGTCCAGCTCTTCCAGGGCCCGGTCCTTGGCTTTGTCCCTGTTGGCCTCCAGAACCCTTTCGGCTTCCTGGGGGGTCAGGCGGAGGATCCTCCCCTGCCCGGAGGTTTCAATGCCGGCAGGGATGGTATAGGCCTCTTTGGTCACCCCCGGGGAGAGGGAGATAATAAAGAGCTTGATGGCCTTTAAGCTAATGGCTGCCTCCAGGGCGATCTCGTCGCTGGGGACATTATAGGGTCTGCCGGCGGAACTCCAGCCTATGCAGGGGAGCAGGGGAATAACCCCCAGGTCCAGGACCCGGCGCAGGGACTCCAGGTAAAAACGGTCTACGGTCCCCGTATGTTCCATGTCTATGCCGTCCACCACCCCCAGACCCCGGGCCCGGATAAAGTTGCCTATCACCGCATCGGAGCGGCTGCTGGAGAAACCGGTCATAAACCGGGTGGCACTATGGAAGGCCGCCATCTGGACAAAGGGCATGGTTTCTCCGGAGCTGATACGGATAGAGCGGTGGTAGCGGGGTTCAATGCTGTTCTGCAATAGGACCCGGTCTATCCACTCCTTGGCTCCGGGGACGATGACCACCTTAAAGCCGGTTCTGTTTAAGAGGGCCAGGTCTTTTACCAGGGAAGGAAAGAGGGGGTGCTCGGTGACGGGGAAGTCAATTTTAAACACCATGGTAGACCCGTCAAAGCGGCTTTGATAATGGAAAGCCTCCCGGATCAGCTCCACCTGGGACCAGGTTTTTTTCATACTAGCTGCTTAAACTAAAGAGGGCCCCCGATGGGGCACTGGGAGTATGGATATAGGGCATGGCCTCGGCGGCGGAACGGACCTCGAGGATCTGGTTCCTGTACTGTTCCACCAGGGCATCGATAGCTCCATCGGGCCCTGGAGCGGCCGAGGGAAGGGGCCTGTCATGTCTCCGTATTTGGTTCAACTGTCCTATGAGGACATCCAGCAGATTGAGCTTGTTGATCGATATACCGGTGGTTCCCTCGGGAGCGGGGGTCCCCGATACATAGCGAAAATGGGAGTATATAAAGGATCCGGGATCCACCGGGAGCTGCATCCGGGCGGTCTGGGCCATGGATGGGGTTACCGTGGGTATGGTTATATTGGATAAGCCGCGGATCATATCCTTAATCCTCCTATAGTAACTATCGGAAAAAATCCTTTACATTTTAGTCCCGCCCCTAGGCTGTATGGCCATGGTGAAAACCGGCGTCATAGCTTTTCCGCAGCTGCTTAAGGGCCTTTAATTCTATCTGCCTTATCCTTTCCCTGCTTAGGTCATAACGATTTCCCAGTTCCGAAAGGGACATGGGACCCAGGTCATTCAGGCCAAAACGATCCCGGATGATCTCTGCCTCCCTTTGGTTAAGCTTAGAGAGGGCCATATCCAATTTTTCCCGTACCACACTGCGTTCTGCTAAAAACTCGGGGCTCTGGGATTTACGGTCCTCCAGGTACTCTATCATGGCCGTATCTGAATAATTCTTAAAAGCTGGAGCATCCAGGGAGAGGACATCCTGATCCATATAGATATGGGATTTAATATCCTCGGAGCTCATGTGCAGAAACCGGGCAGTGTATTCATCCTCCAGATCCGGTTCCCAGCCCGGGGCGTTTTGTACCTCCCAGCGGGACATCTTAATTTTGTTAATCTGGGCCGACTTATGGCTGGGAATCCGAATCATCCTGCCCTTCTCGTTCAGGGCCCTGGTAATAGACTGGCGGACCCACCAGACTCCATAGGATATAAACCGGCAGCCCTTTTCCCTATCGTAGGTTTCTACGGCCCTTAAAAGGCCCAGGTTTCCTTCGTTAATCAGGTCCTCCATGGGGAGCCCCCGGCCCCGGTATTTTTTGGCAATGGATACCACAAAACGCAGGTTAGAACTTACCAGGCTGTTTCTGGCTTCCAGGTCTCCCCGGGCCGCCTTTTCGATGAGAGCCTCTTCGGTTTCTCTGGTTAAAACGGGTAACCGGTTCAATTCTTTGAGATAGGGGCTCAGGATGTTTTCATCCACCCGATTAATACCCGCAGCTGATCTTTGCTTTTTTTTATGTTTTGTTTTCATTTTTTTCTCCTTAGCTTAGAAGCAGCAAGAACCATGCCAAGGAAGATAAATATGAGTAAATTAGTCAGAAAATTTATAATTCCTTATAATACAAGGAGATATGAACTGGCTGTTCTGATTCCTCCCCGTATTGATTCGCTCCTTCTCTAATGATGGTGGTGCAAAATGACCCGATAGATAAAAAAAAGGGGAAAATTGGGTCATCTTGACCCGTTCTTTAGACATCTATTGACCTAAGGGCCGTCAATTTGTATATTCTATCCAACCATAAACTTATAATGATTGACAGGAGGTACATATGAAAGTAAAACCCTTAGGAGACCGGGTTATTGTGAAGCTCGAGAAGAGTGAAACGAAATCCGCGGGAGGAATTATTATTCCTGATACTGCCCAAGAAAAAACGCAGATAGGGGTAGTCGTCGAAGTAGGGGATGATAAGGATGTAATTAAGGTAAAACCTGGGCAGAAAGTAATGCATGATAAGTATGCCGGAACCCAGATAAAGATCGGTGCCGATGAGCATCTGGTCCTAAAAATGTCCGACATCCTGGCGATTATTGAATAATATTCTTCATGGCATGTGCAAAGCGGCCTCTGGTACCAGGGGCCGCTTTTTTTTATCGCAGTCCCAGACGGCGGGACTCCCGGCGGATCAGTAAATCCGAGGGGTCCAGTTCCAGCGCCAGGCCCATGGCCCGGATGCTGTCCTCGAAGCGGCCCAGGGATTCCAGACAGCGGCTTATCCGCAGCTGCAGCTGGGCCGCTTCCTGGGGGCTCGATGTTCCCAGCCTGAGCCCCCCCGCCGAAGGGGATCTTTCCCACAGAGCTGCCATGAACAGGGCGGCTCCCTCATAGTGCTCCAGGGCTCCCTGGATTACCCGGCGCTCCTCCTGGATCCGGCCCAGGTTGGCCTTCACCCGCCAGGACTGGCCGGTCCTGTCCAGTTCCCCCAGGATCCTTTCGGCTTCCAGGGTATGGCCATCCCTAAGCAGGGCCAGGGCCCGGTGATAGTCCAGCCAGGGGCCCCCCATGTCCCGGCGTTCCGCCTCCCTTAAGACCAGGGCGGTTTCGCTGTACAGCTTCTGATGATCGAAGTACCAGGCCGCCCATTGGTAGAGGGCCTCGGCCTGGGGGTTCCGTTCCAAAAGGAGCCATACTTCCCCGCTGGCCCGGCCCGGAGGCAGGATATCCAGGCGGCGGCGAAGAATTTCCAGGTCCATGAGGGGATGGGGCCCCTCGGATTCCAGGACGCTGATGCTCCGTTCGGTATCCAAAAGCCGGGTATAGCGGATGGTGCTGTAGAGGAGGAGATCATCCTGGGCTGTGCTGTTTCTTCCCCCATGGCGTTGAAACTCCGCATGCCGGGAAAAAATAGTCTCCAGGGTTCTGGCTTCTTCCAGGGGGCTTGGGGAAGTGGCCGCTAAATTATAGAGGCTCCGGTTGGCGCTCTCCCCCAGGGCCCCCCCGGGGGAGGCCAGGGCGAGCCATATGTTTCTGGCCCCAGGGCTTTCTCCTGATAGGACCAGGGCATCGGCGGCCCTGACCAGATCATCCTCCCCTCCCAGGCTCAGAAAAAGCTCCGCCGCCCTAAGGGGGGCCCCATGGTCGTAATAGTACTCTGCCGCCATGGTCCTCATGCCCAGAGCCCGGGGCCCCGAAAGGAGGCTGTACAAACGGCTTTGTGCCCCCGAATGATCCCCCCTATAGGACTTTAATAAAAAATCGAGGACCCCAATGTCTTCATGGACCAGGGGAGGAAGGCCTCCATCATCTTGGGCGGCGATTCTCGATAGGACCAAAGCCAGATCAGGAAGGGCCACGGCCCCTTCAGGGTGATCCAGGTTTCCCGAAAGATAATAGAGGCTCAGCTCCAAAATAGTATGTTGGGAAACCCTGGGGGCATACTGGAGCATCAGGGAACGGTGGGTATCTGATAGGGGATAGCCCCCCAGGGTAAGGGCCTCGGCGGCCAGGAGGGCCATGGGGGACGAAAAAGGATAGCTTGCCGCCGCTTCCCGGCATGCTTCGATATAGCTGCCTATATAGCGCCGGTCTATAAGGGCTATGTCCCTCCGCCGTTTGAGCACCGAGAGCTGCTCGTCCGCATGCCGGACCTGCCTCTGCAGCCTGCCCAGCCGCCGTTCTATGACCTGGGGGTCCTCTCCGGCCAGGAGGCGTCGTGGGGCATCAAACTCATCGTAGGCGGCCAGCTCCCGGGTAAAGGCCCGCCTGTCGCTGCTGCTTCCTCCGGGCCCCTGGGGGAGGGAGCGGGCAAAGAGGAGCCCCAGAAAAATGCAAGCCGCCAGGGCTCCGCCTATAAGACAGGAGAGGAAGAGGGGGTTCTTGAGGGGAAGCTTCATGGCAGGGCCCCCGGTTTTCCTGCCCCCAGGCTCAAGCGGATTCCGTCCAGGACGCCGTTTACAAAACGGTATGAGTCGTCGGTGCCGTATTCCTTGGAAATGTTTATGGCCTCATCGATAACTATGCCGGGGGGCATGTCCTTCTGGTACATGAGGGTATAGGCGCTCATTCTAAGGACCGCCAGGTCAACCCGATTAAGCCGGCTTAGCTCCCAGTTATCCAGATGGGCCTGGATCATCTTATCTATGTCTTTTATGTTCTCTAAGGTTCCCGATACCAAGAGCCGGGAGAAGGCAGCCATTTCTTCATCCAGGGACTTGCCCTCTTCCAGGGCCCAGGAAAAATCGAGAAGCTCTTCACCCAGGCTGGGTTTTTTGGACCCCCCATGCTGGGCATCCCAGGAATAGAGGGCCTGGAAGGCTAGGATTCTGCCCTTTCTCCTGGATGCCACGATGCTCCCCCTGGGGCCCTACCAGTTAAGGTTGGCTTCGTTGATCTGGAAGGGGTTCCCCGAACGTAGCTCTGTTATGAGCTCCGTTGAAGCTCGCTGTATGGCCTGCTGCTGACGATCACTGCCTATGAGATTATAAATATATTGCCGTACCGTGGTGGGATCCCCCGGCTGTATGACATCGTCGATCCCCAGGTTTCTAAAGGGGAATATGTCGGTCACCATGAGGATCTGGAACCCTATGATTCCTTCGATGATCCGGGACACCTCCCCATGCCTGAGGCTAAAGAGGACGTTCATAAAGTCGGCCCCCACGGCGGACTGGGTTTCCGGGGACCGGGTTAAGAAGCCCGCATCCCCCGCCACAAAGCCCGAATTGGGTGCCTCGCTTCGCAGGACCACCTCGTCGAACTTTACCGGGTCCCGGCCTATTTCCTGACTCAGACTATTGGCCAGGGTCTGGGCCTGGGTCCGGCTGGCGGCGGTGCTCCCATAGGGGACCTGGATCATTTTAAAGCGGACCATGTCGGGGCGGACAAAGCTGGGGCGGTTTAGCTCATAGAAGGAACTAATTTCTTCATCCGTAGGCAGGGGGAAATTCCGAATGATGTCCCCCTTGCGTTCCATGAGATAGGTTTCGATTATCCCCTGGCGCCGTATATGTTCCCGGTAGTCCGCCTCACTCATGCCGAATTCATTCCAGATGGCCTGGGTAAATTCTGCATCCGTGGGCAGGCGGCCCAGGTTTTGGGTCAGAAGGCCCCTAAGCTGCTCCATGTGATCGTTTAGTTCCCGGGCGGTAATGGAAACCCTGTCCCGTTCGGCCGCCTGTAAGACCAGCCGCTCGTTGATCATGATCTCGAGGACCTGGCGTCTCTCTTCCATGGAAAGGGCTCTGCCGTTCTGAACCTCAATCCTCTCCACTTCGATCCTGAGCTGGGCCACCGTGATAGGTTCGCTGCGGGTTAATGATACGATAGCCACGGGCTGAAGGTTCATTTGAGCCAGAGCTCCGGCGGCGCTTAGGGTGAATACTGCAAAGATCGTGAATAGTCTTCTCATGATTATCCTTCTTGGTTCCCCACTATAGCATAGAGAGTTATTTAATACTATTGGAAAAACACCTTAGAGTGCAAAGCGGTTACTGACTTAATAGCACCGCTCGTATGCGGCGGACTCCGGCGGAGGAGCTCTGTTCCTTTTGGATGGAAAATTTTCCCAGGAGCCCGGTCCGCTCCACATGGGGCCCCCCGCAGAGCTCCAGAGAAACATTGCCCTCTTTGGCAATGCGGTCCTTCCCGGGCCCCACGGCATAGACCTTCACCTGGTCTTCGTACTTCTCCCCAAAGAGGGCCAGGGCTCCCAGGGCCTGGGCGGTCTCCCTGTCCATGACCTCCATGGTTACCGGCAGGTCCAGGCCTATCTGTTCATTCACCAGATCCTCCACGGCTTTAATTTCTTCCTTGGTCATGGCCTCCCCATGGGAAAAGTCAAAGCGGAGCCGCTCGGCGGTGATGTTGGAACCCTTCTGGGCCGCATGATCCCCCAGGACCTTACGCAGGGCCGCATGGAGGAGGTGAGTGGCGGTGTGGTACTTGGTAACCATCTCGCTGTTGTCCTGGAGCCCCCCCTTAAAGGCTTCGCCCCCGGCCCGGGAGAGTTCCTGGTGCTTCTTAAAGGCCTCCTCAAACTCCTCCCGGTTTACTTTTAAGCCATGTTCCGCCGCCAGTTCTTCGGTTAGTTCCACCGGGAATCCGTAGGTATCGTAGAGCTTAAAGGCCAGCCGGCCGCTCATGATCCTATTGGGGTTTTTTAATACATTGGGAAGGAGCTTCTCGAACTCCTGCTCCCCCTTTTGTAGGGTTTCGAGGAACTTTTTTTCTTCCCGGGCCAGCTCTTCGGCTATACGATTCCGGTTCTCCGAAAGCTCCGGGTAGACATGACTTAGCACCTCAATGACCGCCTCTGAGATGGGCTCCATAAGGGAGGAGCTATGATCGGGTGAAAGCTTCCGGCTGTGCCGTATGGCCCGGCGTATGAGCCGCCGCAGCACATAACCTGCCCCCAGGTTGGAGGGGCTGACCCCCCTGGGGTCCCCCAGGATCATCACCGCCGAGCGGACATGATCGCAGAGGATCCTTTGGGATTTATCTTTTTCGCTTTCGCTTCCATATACATAGCCCGTGGCCTTTTCTGCCGCCAACATGATGGGTTTAAAGATCTCCGTCTCATAGACCGAATTATATCCGTTAAGCACCGTAATGGTCCGTTCTATGCCCATGCCGGTGTCTACGCATTTACGTTCCAGCGGTTCATACTTCCCCTGGGCATTTTTGTTGTACATCATAAAGACGTCGTTCCAGATCTCGAGCCACTTGCCGCAGGGGCATCCGGGGCCGCAGTCGGGGCCGCATGCTTCCTGCCCCATGTCAAAGAACATCTCCGTATCGGGACCGCAGGGGCCGGTGTTTCCTGCGGGGCCCCACCAGTTATCTTTTTTTGGCAGAAAGCGGATGCGTTCCTCGGGAATACCCAAGCTTCGCCAGACCTGGGCAGACTCTTCGTCCCGGGGGGCATCCTGGTCCCCCTCAAAGACCGTAACCCCCAGTTTTTCTATAGGGATCCCCAGCCACTCAGGGCTGGTGAGGAACTCAAAGCTCATCTTAATGGCCTCTTCTTTAAAGTAATCCCCCAGGGACCAGTTGCCGAGCATCTCAAAAAAGGTAAGGTGACTGGGGTCCCCCACCTCTTCTATGTCTCCGGTGCGTATGCATTTTTGGTAGTTCGTAAGCCGTTTTCCCCCGGGGTGTTCTTCCCCCAAAAGGTAGGGGACCAAAGGATGCATCCCCGCGGTGGTAAAGAGCACCGTAGGGTCATTTTCGGGGATCAGGGATTTACCCTGGATATGGGTATGCCCCTGGGAGCTAAAATAGGCGATATATTTGCTTCGCAGTTCATCGTAGGTCATGAACCAGAGGGTAACAAATTTTTACTGAAGTAGCAATGATTTATTCATGCCGGGGTACTTCGTCGTAGCGGCCCAGGTTGTTCCAGTAGGTGATGCCCCCATTCCCGGCCCCCCGGGTCCCCTCCAGTTGCCGGCGGACATACTCGGGGCCGTAGAACTCCCGGTCGTAGGACACGTTCAAGAAAAAGGACTGGGCCCAGGGCCTAACCGTCACGGTGCCCCGGCTGATGATCCAGGTCCGCCTGGTTCCCTGGTAATAGATCCTCTGGGGCCTGAGCTCCGGGGGCACCTGGGCCAGAAAACCCTGCTCAAAGTGGCTGGGGTAGTACATGGGACAGATCACATCCACCCAGGGGGCCAGAAGTTCCACCTCCTGGCCCGTCCTGGCTCCAGTGCGGTACCAGCCATTGGCGCCATATATATCGATGGAGATGGGCACATTGATCCGGCCCCGGGCATGGCGAAGGAAGGACAGGATGGCCCCGTCCATGTCCATCCCCGGATCCCTCCAGCGGTACTGGGCATCGGAGAGGTTTATCCCGTCGGTGGGAAAGCGGATATAATCAAACTGGATCTCGTCGAAGCCCCGGCGGGCCAGCTCCTCCGCCACCGAGACATTGTAGTCCCAGATCAGTTCCGAATAGGGGTCCACCCAGGTCTCGTCGTACCAGGTTCGCAGTATATGGTAGTCCGGATCATTGGTACTCAAGATTGCGGTGCTTAAGGCGGGGCTGCGTTCGGGGGCTTCCTCGCTGCTTCTAAACCGCACATCGTAGTAGCCCCGCCAGGGCCTGTTGCCCGGACCGTCCCAGACCGCATAGGCATTGTTCGATCGCAGGGCCGCCTCGGGATCCTTAAAGACCACGATCCGGGCCACCGTATAGATCCCCCGGTCCTTCATGGCCGAAAGAAAGGCCTCCAGATCTATGGGATTAAAAACCCGCCCGAATTCGGTCAGGGCCGGGTTTTGGGGCACAAAGCGGAGCCTCCCGTAATCGTCCTTCATGTCGATGACCACCATGTTCAGGTCCCGGTCATCGATCAGGGTGAGGTAGGGCCGAAGGCTCCCCGGATCGGCGGCATGGTTTACCGGCAGGTAGATCCCCTCCCGGCCCGCCGCCTCCCGGGCCAGGGGGCTCAGCCTTCCCAGGGGGTCTTCATCCAAGAGCCAGAGTTCCGAGAAGATCGAGGGCCTCCCCTGGGAATCCCAGAGGATGGCCGTATTGGCCTGGGTCCCCGGGGGGAGACTTCGAATCCGGTTTTCCAGATCCCTTTGGGGGATCGCCGCAGGGTTGGTCCTTCCCCCCAGAATGTCCAGGCCAAAAATTCCCCGGTCTTCTACAAACTGAAGGCTCCCCTCCAGGGCATGGAGGGATTCAACCACCCCCAGGCCGCTTCCCCCGGACCAGAGGGGGATCCAGGTCTCGGAGGCCCAGTCCAGCCTGTAGATCCGGCGGCGGAAGCTCTGGGCCGCATAGACCTCCATGCCACCCCCGGAGGGAACCATAACAATAGAGGAAATTTCATCCGGGTTCGTGGTGGTTTCCAGCCGCTCAAGGCCCCCGTTCAGGCTGGTCCACCGGGCCCCGGGAATATTGGGAGTTATATAGAAGATTCCGTAGAGGTTGTGGGAGCAAAACACGGTGAGTTCCCCTTCAATATAACCCAGGGCCGCCCCCTTAAGGCCGCTGGTCCTGGGGTCCGGGTTCCCCAGATTCTGCCAGCTCCGCCCCCCATTCCTGCTCAGGTAGAGGGCGTCCTTAAAAACCACCGCCAGGTTGTCTCCATTGACCGGGTCGGCCGCCAGGTTCTTAATCTGTTGGATCTCCGGCTCCAGGCGGGTCTGTCCATCCTCGTAGACCTTGATCAGCTTCCGGGGGAGAGCGGTGTTCCGCTCCTCCCAGCTCAAAAGATCATGGGAGACAAAGACCCCCCGGTTCCCAAAGAGGATCCAGTCAGATCCCCCCTGGATGATCTTCTGGACCCCCCCGGACCAGAGGGTATCGATCCGCCCCCCGGTTCGGCCAAAGAGCCCCTCATTGCTGCCCCAGACCAGGTCATAGGGAACCTGCCGGGAGACCTGGGCATTCAAGGTACAGGAGGGAAGGAGGAGGAAAAGGATAAAGAGGAAACCAAGAAGGAGGCAGCCCCTCGAGAGGGGGGTAGCTATATAAATTTTTGTTTTATACATATAATGGTATCTGCTGTATCATAGCCAATACCTCCCTTTTTGGTAACCCGGCATGATCAGAGCAGGAGAGCTAATGTCAGGACTCCCTCGTTCCAGTGTCACCAAAACCTTCGGCATCCTAACGGCTGGAGGGGACTGCCCCGGTCTTAATGCAGCCATCCGGGGGGTCTGCCGGGCCGCCACGGATCGCTATGGCATGAAGATAATAGGCATTGCCGACGGTTTCCGGGGCCTTATCGATGGCTATACCCGGGAACTCAAGAGCGGAGATTTCTCGGGGATCCTTACCCTGGGGGGCACCATCCTCGGGGCCAGCAGGGAAAAACCCTTTAAGAAGGATCCGGTCCAGTCCAACAGCGAGGTTGAACAGGACAAGGTTTCTATTATTAAGGAAAAATATAAGAGTCTGGGTCTGGACTGCCTGGTGATCCTGGGGGGTAACGGAACCCATACCACCGGATACCGCCTTACCTGGGAGGGCCTTAACATCATAGGCCTCCCCAAGACCATAGACAACGATATTGTGGGGACCGACCGGACCTTTGGCTTCGACTCGGCCCTGGCCATAGGGACCGAAGCCATAGACCGGCTCCACACCACCGCCCAGAGTCATAGCCGGGTCATGGTGATAGAACTCATGGGGAACAAGGCGGGTCATCTGGCCCTCCACGCCGGGATAGCCGGGGGAGGGGATGTGATCCTGATCCCCGAGATTCCCTACGACATTAAGGCCATAGGCCGGCACCTGGAAGAACGGACCCGGAGCGGGAAGAGCTTTTCCATCGTGGTGGTGGCCGAGGGGGCCCAGTCCATCGAAGAACACAAGATGGACAAGAAGGAGAGGAAGCAGTTCCGGGCCCTCACCGCGAACCCTTCCATCGCCTATAGGGTGGCCCGGGAAATTGAGGCCGAGACAGGGATGGAAACCAAGGCCACCGTCCTGGGCTATGTCCAGCGGGGGGGCATCCCCAGCGCCTCGGACCGGATCCTGGCCACCAGCCTGGGGACCGCCGCGGCGGAGCTTCTTGCCAAGGGCAGGTACGGCCGCATGGTCTCCCTCTCGGGGAACGAGATCATGTCGGTGGACTTAAGCATCCCCGCCGACAAGGTAAAGCCCGTTACCCTGGATCATTATGTGATAGAAACTGCCCTCTCGGTGGGTACCTGTTTAGGCATAGACTGAAGTTTTTAATAATACGAGCAAAATGGAGGCGATTAAACATGGCGGGAAGCAACGATTTTACGATTGAGTACCTGGGAAAGCGGAATGTCCAATCACCGATTATCATGTCAACGATTAAGGGGGACCATGCGGCCAACTATGTGACCGACGATGAGTACATCCGCCTTGGCAGCGATGTCACCCCGGGCCCCCAGGCTCCCTTAAAGAAGAGCCAGGTTCTGGAAAAGGCGGGACCCCGGGAGATGATCTACTTTGCTCCCGCCAATGTCCACGCGGGCATCGTCACCTGCGGGGGTCTCTGTCCGGGGCTCAATGACGTGATCCGGGCCCTGGTCCGTAACCTCTGGTACCGCTACGGGGTCCGCCGGATTTCGGGGATCCAGTTTGGCTACCTGGGCTTCCTTCCGGAACACCAGTACGGGGTAAAACCCCTAAGCCCCGAAAATGTGGACACCATCCACAAGCTGGGGGGAACCCTCCTGGGAAGCGCCCGGGGGGGCGGTCAGGAGACCAGCAAGATTGTGGATACCTTGGAACAACTGAACATGAACATGCTTTTCACCATAGGGGGGGACGGGACCCAAAAGGGAGCCCTAGCGGTGGCAGAAGAAATTGAAAGGCGGAAGCTGAAGATCGCCGTGGTGGGGATCCCCAAGACGGTGGATAATGACTTCATCCTTATCCAGAAGTCCTTTGGCTTTGATACCGCCGTAGACAAGGCGGTGGAAACCATAGATGCGGCCCATACGGAGGCCATCTCGGCCATCAACGGCATAGGGCTGGTAAAACTCATGGGCCGGGAGGCGGGCTTTATCGCCGTCCATACCGCCCTGGCCAGCCATGATGTCAACTTCGTCCTCATCCCCGAGGTGCCCTTCGACCTGGATGGTCCCAACGGCTTTTTGACCCACCTGGAACAGCGGATGGCCCGGCGGAACCATGCGGTCATCGTGGTAGCCGAAGGGGCCATGCAGGACCAGCTCCAGACCGAAAGGAAGCTGGACGCCGGGGGAAACCTCCGGCTGGCGGATGTGGGAACCTACCTAAGGGACCAGATCAACAAGTACTTTGCGGACAAGAAGATCGAGATCAACCTAAAGTACATCGATCCCAGTTACATCATCCGCTCGGCCCCCGCCAACCCTGCGGACTCCATCTACTGTGAGCGCCTGGGGAATGCGGCGGCCCATGCGGCCATGGCGGGGAAGACCAAGTTAATCATAGGCCTGGTGAACAACGAATTTGCCCACCTGCCGATTAACACGGTGGTGGCCCAGCGCAACCTGGTGGACCCGGAAGGGAACCTCTGGCGGGATACCCTGGATGCCACCCTCCAGCCTACGCTCATGGTAAATTAAGCTTTCTTTTTCGAAGAAGCGCTGTTACTATGGTTACAGATAGGGACGAAAAAAAACGAACAAAATAAGGAGAAGAGAATGAATTTTAAATCTGCAGTGGATACCTACAAGCTGTCCGATGGGACCGAAATACCCTGTATAGGTTTCGGCACCTGGCAGACCCCCGACGGAGAGACCGCCGTTAATGCGGTCAAGGCCGCTCTGGAAGCGGGGTACCGGCACATAGATGCCGCAGCGGTCTACAACAACGAAACCAGCGTGGGCAAGGCCATCCGGGAAAGCGGCATCCCCCGGAAGGACATTTTTGTGACCAGCAAACTGGCCAACTCCCGGCGGGGTTACGATTCCACCGTCGAGGGCCTCAACAAGACCCTCAGCGACATGGGCCTCGATTACCTGGACCTCTACCTCATCCATTGGCCCAACCCGAAAAACTTCCGGGATAACTGGCAGCACAATAACAGTGAGTCCTGGAGGGCCATGGAAGATCTCGTCAAGGCCGGAAAAATCAAGGCCCTGGGGGTAAGCAACTTCCACGAACACCACCTGGATGCCCTGATCAAAAACGCCACGATTAAACCCACGGTTAACCAGATCCGCCTCTGCCCCGGTGATACCAAGGATGCCATCGTTAAGGCCTCCCGGGACAGGGACATCCTTCTTGAAGCCTACAGCCCCTTTGGAGGAACCGTGGGCGGCATGGGGTCCAACAGCATCCTTAAGGCCCCCCTGCTCTTGGAGTTGGAGAAGAAGTACTCCAAGTCGTCGGCCCAGATCTCCTTGCGCTGGAGTCTGCAGATGGGCTTCCTGCCCCTGCCCAAGTCGGTGACCCCCGCCAACATCGTGTCCAATCTGAGTGTCTTCGATTTTGAACTCGCCGAGGAGGACGTAAAGGCCCTGAGTAAGCTGGAAGGCTACCCGGATCCCTTCGCCCACCCCGACGAAGCCCCCTTCTAAGTAAATAGGCCCGGGGCTTTAGGCTCCGGGCTTTTTTTATATAACTTCGAGATCGTCCCGGCTCCCCAGGGGCTCGAAGGGCCTATGGGGTTCCCCCTGGTACCAGTAGGCCACCGAGGAGATATCATCCTGGAGGGCCATGAACCTCCGCTCACTCCTCCATCCTATGGCCTGCATGAGGGCCCTAAAATCTTTAGTAAAGCGGATGGGGTCGGTGATGTGGAAGCGGTACATGCTATGACGGTTCCCCACGCTGTTGGGGGGCCGCTTCTCCCCATACTCTCCCCCGTACATAAGATCCTGGTAACCCATGAAGGGGGCCGAATAATTTTCCTTAAAGCACCAGGCTCCGCCAAAGTAATCTTCGGTCCCCGTGTGGCAGTAGGAGGGGAACTCCCCGTCCCCGTCTATGAAGGCCTTGAATTCCCCTTCCCCCCACCAGCGGCTGGAGTTCTGCTGCCAGCCCATCTGGGTCCCCACATAATGTCCCTCCCCCTCGATGCCGTCTATGATGAGGTAATTCTCCTTGTAGGGGAGGGGATTGGAGCGGCGGAACTTGGCATGGAAGTAAGCTTCCCTTGGGTCCACCTCCCCCTCTTCCATGGAGATGGCATAGAAGAACTCGACCCTCTCGGGGCTCCGGTTTTCTATGGTCACCTTTGCATGGCCCCTAAAGGGCATAGGGAGGAAGCAGTTCATTCCCCCCGTGGGGTTGGCATTCATGGGGAGGGAGAGGATCTTCAGGGGCCGGGCAAAGCCGCAGCAGAAAAAATCCCCCAGGGGGCTCTCGACACTGGGCTCCTCTTCCCCGTCCCAGTAGATTCGGAGGATCAGATCCCGGAAATGGAGATAATTGCAGGTGCACCACATATGGGTAAAGCGCCCCGGCCCGCTGATGTCCACAATCCGGGTTTCCTCCCCGGGGGCAAGAAAGATGGCGGGCCGGATCTTCCAGGGGGCCCCCAGGTCCCGGGCAAACTCACTGGGCCCGGTCCACAGCTGCCCCATCCGGACCACCTCTTCCTGGGGCTCCGATGACTGCCGCGCCATGCCCCCCTTACCCTTCTCCCCGTAGACGTTCTCCCCGGTGAAGAGTCTTGTTCTGCCCTTACGTAGGGTGCCTAGGGATGATATATCAAACATGGCATACTCCTGTATAGTTGTGGTTTGTTTTGATTATATACGAATAGTATACCTACCCTAAACACAGAGACGGAAGGGAGGCAGCGGATGGAGTCCAATAGGTTGATCTATGAGAGGCTGGAACGAAGGTATAGGCGGCTCTGCCGGGTCCAGAAGGAACTGGAAGACCTGGACCTCAGCCAGGCCCGGGAGGACAAGAAAACCCTGGAAGCCTATGTGCATTCCCGGATAGATTTTTCCCGGTACCGGAGGATTCCCCTTGAAGACTTTGAGGACTTCTACCTTCCGGGCCTCCAGGACTTTGAGGACCCCTACCTGGTTTCCGCCTTTGCCCTGGATCGCCGGGAGCTCTCTTCCCTTATAACGAAGAGTTACACCCGTACCGAACCCTGGTACCTTCTTACTATAGAAAGCAACCTGGTCCTCTCGGTCATGAGAACCCTGGACTGCTCCCTGGACTGGGAACCGCTCGTAGACAAAACCGAAAAAGAAACCCTGGGCCCCTATCTCCATGACTTAGACTTCACCCATAGTGATGGTGCCATTACTACCCTTAATCTCTCAGACCATGGAGAACTCGTAGCCCACTTCAGGCCTAAAGGTAAGAGCTGGACTGTAGTGGTAGGATAAAATTATCCTAGGTTTGATCTCGCCACTAATTGTATAAAACCACATGAGGGGTGGGTGCCGCTCAGGTCTAGGAATTGAGGTGAACCCGCCTACGGAGCCCCCGGCACCCAGTTTCTTGTATTCTATCATTGCGTTCAGCTTTCCTCGCACATACTGGATGCCGGAGCTTCTCTCATTATCCCATTCTGCTTTTCCCGAGGTCTCCTCCGGCGGAGAACCCCCAGATATTCCTAGCCCCAAGCAGCCCCCACCCCTCACGTGTTTGATCACCTAGGTGGCGAGATCAAGTCCAACACCAAGGGTGTCAGTCACTTTTCTGCTATAGCTTACTTGATATTTAAATTGGTACACAAATACCAATTCTTGTTATCAATTTTAGGGTATTTGTACTAATTTCAAAAACCCCGGTGACTCACATCTTTGTCAGCAATTTTCATCATTCTTCCTCCCCGATAACACTTGTAGGGTTGATTCTTATAAGGCTCTTCTAAGTCAAACCACGCATAGTTATCTCAGCTGGAGCAGGAACTTCGTTCCGGGCGAGCCTTTTTTCAGCTCGCCAGGGATGAAGGTTCCTGTCCAGCGTGAGCTGAGTGTGCTGGGTTGGTCTTAGTCTTAGATATAGGAATGACAAGATCAAACCTAGCTTCTTTACAGGTCCCGGTAAAGGGATTAAAATTGGAGCATCTACAGATAAAAAGAGAGGTGCCGCAATGGCGAAGAAACTCAAGTATGGAATCATAGGCTGCGGCGGCATCGCCATGCAGAAGCATCTTCCTTCGATAAGTACCCTCGATGATGCGGAGCCCGTGGCTTTCTGCGATCTTGTGGTCTCCAGGGCCGAAAAAGCCAACCAGGATTTTGGGGGAGGGAAGGGGAAGGTCTTTACGGACTATCGGGACCTCTTAAAAGAGGATCTCGATGCGGTCTTCGTTCTTACCCCCAACGATTCCCACAGCGAAATTTCCGTGGCGGCCCTGAATGCCCAAAAACATGTGATGTGCGAAAAGCCCATGGCGAAAAGCTATGCCGAAGCCAAGGCCATGCTGGCCGCCAGGGATAAAAACAAAAAACTCCTTACCATAGGCTACCAGGGACGCTATAGGCCCGACTCTCTCTTCCTTAAACAGGAATGTGAGAAGGGCGCCCTGGGGGAGATTTACTTCGCCAAGGCCATAGCCCTCCGCCGCCGGGCGGTCCCCACCTGGGGGATTTTCCTCAATGCAGAAAAGCAGGGCGGGGGGCCCCTGATAGACATAGGGACCCACTCCCTGGATCTGGCCCTCTTTATGATGAACAACTACGAGCCCCATTATGCGGTGGGGACCACCTACCACAAGCTGAACAAGGACAAGAATACCGGCAATGCCTGGGGGGACTGGGACCCCAAGCTCTTTACCGCCGAAGACTCGGCCTTTGGCTTCATCGTCATGAAAAACGGGGCCACCATCATGTTGGAATCATCCTGGGCCATGAACATCACCTGGGAAAGGGAAAACGCCTGCGCCCTGGCGGGGACCAAGGGGGGGGCCGAGATGCTCAAGAACGGGGACCTCCTCTTAAACGGGGTGAAGAACGGGAAGCTCTACAACTTGAGTCCCCTCCTGGGGGCCGGCGGGGTGGCCTACTATGACGGCCGGAACGATAAGCCAGCGGATGTGGAGGCCCGGGTCTTTAGGGATGCCATACGGGGCAAGGGGAAGCTCTATGTCCAGGCCGAAGAAGCTCTTGCGGTGACCCGGATCCTCGAGGGGATCTACCGCTCCGCCGCCTCGGGAAAACCCCACTACTTTGACGAGGAATAGCTTAAGCCTAAAATCAGAATTTGAACGGAAGGGGATCCATGTGCTCATCGCCCTGGTTCCCCCCCTGGCCTCCCTGGATTATGCCTTGACGATCCTCCTCCTCATGGGGGGCCTTGTGGTCTACTCCGCCGCCGAGGGGATCCGGTACCTGGGCTTCTCGGTGCCCCTTATCTCGGGGGTAACCTCCCGGGTCCTCCGGGATAGGGAACGGGGGCACTACGCCCTGGGCCCGGTGACCCTGGGTCTGGGGGCCCTTTTAACCCTCATCCTCTTTCCCTTCCCCATAGCCCAGGCGGCCCTCCTGGTCCTGGCCTTTGGAGACTCGGCGGCCAGCATAGTCGGAAACCTCTGGGGCCGCCTTCGCCCCCCCTTCCTGGGTGGAAAAAGCCTGGAGGGTACCCTGGCTGCTACGGCCCTCTCTGCCGCCCTGACCTACTGGGTTCTCGCGGACTGGCGGGCCGCCCTGGTCATGGGTCTGGGGGCCCTCCTTTCGGACCTCCTCCCCCTGGGGGATTTTGATAACCTGGTCCTGCCCCTCCTATCGGGCCTGGGGGCCTCTCTGCTTATGGGTCTTGCATAAATTTAAATTAAACTGGTATACCCTAAGAAGGAGCAGCTATGGACTTCTTAACCAAGACCCTCTCTAAGGCCAAGGCCCGGCAGAAAAAGCTGGTCCTTACGGCGGGGGAGGAGCCCGAAACCCTCAGGGCCGCCAAGGTCATTCTCACCGAGCGTCTAGCTTCGGAGGTGATCCTTTTGGGCAAGGAATCGGAGATCCATAAGCAGGCGGCCCATGAGGGGATAGATCATTCGGATATGACGATCATCAACCCCGAACACTCCGACGATTTTGACGACTATGCGGGGGAATACTACGATCTCCGGAAGATCCGGGGTCTTACGGAAGAGCAGGCCCAGATCGATATCCTGAGCCCTCTCCGCTGGGGGGCCATGATGGTCCGCATGGGGGATGCCGATGCGGTCATTGCAGGGGCCAGGGACAATGCGGTGGATGTCTTCTTCGCCGGGCTTTCTATCATAGGGACGGCCCCCAACATCAGAACCGCCTCTTCCTGTACCATAGTCCTCACCGAGGACAGCAGCTGGGGGGCCGACGGGGCCTTCATCTTTTCTGACTGTTCCATAGTGCCCAATCCCCTCCCGGACCAGCTATCGGACATAGCCCAGAGTGCCGCCCAGACCTGCCGGGATCTCTTTGACCATGAGCCGGTGCTGGCATTTATCTCCCACTCCACCCGGGGATCTAAACGGGATAACAAGGACATAGAAAAGCTCAGGATCTGCATCGAAATGGTTAAATTCCGGGAGCCAAGCCTTCTGGTAGACGGGGAGATGCAGCTGGGGGTGGCCCTTAATCCCGCCGTAACGGACATTAAACTGCCCGGCAGCCCCGTCCGGGGTAAGGTGAATACCCTGATCTTCCCCAACATAGATACGGGGAACGTGGCCTACCAGACCGCCCGGCTCTTTGGGAAGGCCGCCATCTTTGGACCCTTCCTTCAGGGTTTTGCCAAACCCATAGGGTATATTCCCCGGGGTTCGGAGCTAAACTCGGCGGTCATTACCTGCGCCGCCGCCCTGGCCCGGGCAAAGTAGGCCCCTCCGCCTGGCCCCCAGTTCCATACGGTTCCCTGTATTTTTATGCAATGGTCCCTTGCGTTAATGCTTTTTTCCTGATACTATAGGAGCTGTAGTAAAAAAACCAATAGTCTAACAGTACACAAAATAGAGGAGCCTATGGAAATCCAGCTGCAAGAACTCATCGATAAGATTAAAAAAGACGGAATTGAAACCGCCTCCGAAGAAGCGGCGAAGCTAAAGCGGGAAGCCGAGGCAGAAGCGGCCAGAATTGTCTCTGCAGCCCAGAAAGAAGCGGCAGATATAGTGAATCAGGGCCGGGTCGATGCTGATCGGGTGGAAAAAGCCGGAAAGGCAGCCCTGGAACAGGCCTCCCGGAACCTAATTCTGGCCTTTAGAGGGGAGGTTGACGCCCTTTTAGAGCGTATCGTGGCCCAAGCGGTGGCTTCTTCCTACAAAGAAGACACCCTTAAGGCGGTTTTACCCGAAATTTTCAAGGCCTGGGCCCAAAAAGACGGGGTAGAATCCATAGACCTCCTCCTTTCGGAAGATAATCTTAACTCCCTCAAATCCTGGGCCACCGGAGCCCTCTCGGAGGAGCTAAAGAAGGGGGTGGAGCTTAGATCGGACCGCAATTTAGGGGCAGGGTTTAGAATCGCCAACAAGGACGGCTCGGCCTACTACGATTTCTCCGCCGAATCGGTGGCGGTCCTCCTTTCAGCCTACCTGAATCCCCAACTGGCGGAGGTTCTTTCGCTCTCCGCAAAGGGAATATAAGAGGTGGGAGCCTACTACTACCTGGGGGCCCAGCTTCCTTACCTGGTCTACGGCCAGGGTCCATCCATGAGCTCCGAAGCTTTCAAGGCCCTGGCCCGGGAGCAGATGAGTTCCTCCGATGGGGCCCTTCTAGAGGTCTGCACCCTGGATCCGGAACCCCTGGCGGAGGTCCCGGAAGATATGGCCGAAGCAGAAGAGGCGGAACAGCTTCCTTCCTATGCTAACCTGCCCCCCCGGACCTCCTCTTCCCTCCTTAACTACTGGAGAAAATGGGAAAGACTCCTCAGATTAAACCTGGCCAGGGGCCGGGCCTTAAAGCTAAAACTGGAGGCCCCCGAGGCCCCCGAATCCCCCCCGGAGATCAGCGCCGCAGTACAGCAGGCCCTAACCATAGAATCCCCCCTGGATGCGGAACTCTACCTGGACAAGGCCCGCTGGGATGCCATAGATAGCTTTCTGGGGAACGATATTTTCAGCGAAAACGCCATCTACGGCTATTTATTGAAGCTGCTCTTAATGGAACGAAGGGCCTCTTTTGACGCCGAACAGGGATACAAGGAATACGAAGGGCTTTATGCCGCCATACTGGGGTCTAAGAACCTCAGTTAGATTTTTTACATTATAGATCGAAAAGTCTATGGAGAAGTAACATGATCGGAACAAAGGGAAATGTGGTTGCCGTTAACGGCAATATGGTCAGCGTACGGTTTGACGGCGCTGTCTCCATGAACGAGGTTGGATACGTCAAGGTCGGAGATCAGCGGCTGAAAAGCGAGGTCATCAGGATCCGGGGCGAGGTATCGCAGCTTCAGGTGTTCGAGATAACCAAGGGGATCACCGTCGGGGACCAGGTTGAGTTTTCCGGCGACATGCTGGCGGTTGAACTGGGCCCCGGCCTTCTGGGCCAGGTCTATGACGGCCTCCAGAACCCCCTGCCCCAGCTGGCCGCCAAGGCCGGCTACTTCCTCGAGAGGGGGGTCTATCTGGACCCCCTTTCAACTGAAAAGGAATGGGCCTTTAGCCCCTCGGTAGGGGAAGGTCAGGCGGTGGAACGGGGAGACTCCCTGGGAACGGTCCCGGAGGGTTCCTTCCAGCACCGGATCATGGTTCCCTTCAACCTCTACGGCTCCTATACGGTGGCTTCGATTAAACCCGCCGGGACCTACAGGATCCGGGACACCATTGCGGAACTCCGGGACGACCGGGGCACCATAGTACCGGTGACCATGTCCTTTTCCTGGCCGGTCAAACGGCCCATAGACTGCTACGAAGAGAGGCTCATGCCCCGGGAGCCCATGGTTACCCGGGTCCGCCTGATCGATACCTTCTTCCCCGTGGCCCGGGGGGGAACCTACTGCATCCCCGGTCCCTTTGGAGCCGGTAAGACGGTCCTCCAGCAGATTACCAGCCGTTTTGCCGACGTGGACATCGTCATCGTGGCGGCCTGCGGTGAGCGGGCCGGGGAGGTGGTCGAAACCCTGAAGGAGTTCCCGGAACTCACCGATGAAAGGACCGGCCGCTCCCTGATGGAACGGACCATCATCATCTGTAATACCTCCTCCATGCCCGTGGCCGCCCGGGAAGCCTCGGTCTATACCGCGGTCACCCTGGCCGAGTACTACCGCCAGATGGGGCTCAACGTCCTCCTCCTGGCGGACTCCACCAGCCGCTGGGCCCAGGCCATGCGGGAAATGTCGGGCCGCCTGGAAGAAATCCCCGGCGAAGAGGCCTTTCCGGCCTACCTGGAATCTACCATTGCCAGCTTCTACGAGCGGGCGGGGATTACCCGCCTCAGGGACGGCACCATAGGCTCGGTTACCATTGGGGGCACCGTAAGCCCCGCGGGCGGTAACTTCGAAGAGCCGGTCACCCAGGCGACCCTTAAGGTAGTCGGGGCCTTCCACGGCCTTTCCCGGGAGCGCTCGGACGCCCGTAAGTTCCCCGCCATCCATCCCCTGGATTCCTGGTCCAAGTACAAGGGAATCATCGACGAAGAAAAGGTGGCCTATGCCCATAACTTCCTTCGCCGGGGCTCCGAGGTGGAGCAGATGATGAAGGTCGTCGGCGAAGAGGGCACCAGCATCGAAGACTATATCATCTACCTCAAGGGTGAACTCATAGACTCGGTCTACTTTCAGCAGAACTCCTTTGATGAGGTCGATGCGGCGGTTAAGCCCGAACGGCAGATTTATACCTTTAGCAAGCTCCTCACCATTTTGGCTTCCCAGTTTAGCTTCCCCGACAAGAATGAGGCCCGGGTCTGGTTTAACCGGCTCAGGCAGCGCTTCCTGGACTATAACGGTTCGGTGTGGCAGGACGAAAGGTTTAACACCCTGGAGAAAGAAATCGAAGAGGCTGTTCAGAGCCAGTCCCAGGGCCTCGATAGGACCGCAGAGAAAATTTTGGCATAAGAAGGGTTAACTAATATGAAGAAAGTATACAGCAAAATCGAATCTATCACCGGAAGCGTTATCACCGTCCGGGCCGAAGGGGTCCGCTACGGAGACCTGGCAGAGGTCGACACGGTCTTCGGCACCTCCCTGGCGGAGGTTAACCGTCTCGAGAACGACATGGTCTCCCTCCAGGTCTTCGCCGGGGGCCGGGGTATCTCTACCAACGATACGGTCCGCTTCCTGGGCCGTCCCATGGAGGTGCCCTTTTCCGATAACCTCATGGGCCGGGTTTTCTCGGGCTCCGGGTCTCCCCGGGACAAGGGTCCGGCCCTTCACGACAAGGTGATCCCCATAGGGGGCCCCTCGGTTAACCCCTCCCAGCGCATCATCCCCCGGAACATGATCCGGACCGGTATCCCCATGATCGACCTCTTTAACACCCTGGTGGTCTCCCAAAAGCTCCCCATTTTCTCCGTATCCGGGGAACCCTACAACGAGCTTTTGGCCCGGATCGCCATGCAGGCCGAGGTCGATGTCATCGTCCTGGGGGGCATGGGTCTTAAATACGATGACTACCTCATCTTTAAGGACACCCTGGAAAACGCCGGGGCCCTGGCCCGGACGGTGATGTTCATGCACACCGCCTCGGACCCCACGGTAGAATGCCTCATGATCCCCGACATGTCCCTGGCGGTGGCGGAGCAGTTCGCCCTTCAGGGCAAGGACGTGCTGGTCCTCTTGACCGACATGACCAACTTTGCCGACGCCATGAAGGAAATATCGATAATCCAGGAACAGGTTCCCTCTAACCGGGGCTACCCTGGGGATCTTTACAGCCAGTTAGCCAGCCGCTACGAAAAGGCCGTCGACTTTGAAACCGCCGGTTCCATCACGGTCCTGGCGGTGACCACCATGCCCGGGGATGACGTGACCCACCCGGTACCGGATAACACGGGCTACATCACCGAGGGCCAGTTCTACCTAAAGAACGGCCGTATCGAACCCTTCGGCTCCCTGTCCCGTCTTAAGCAGCAGGTCAACGGCAAGACCCGGCCGGATCACCGGGCCCTGATGGACGGGATGATCAAGCTCTACGCCTCCTTTAAGGACACCCTGGAAAAGAAGGCCATGGGCTTTATCATGACCCACTGGGATGACAAGCTTTTAAAGTACGGCGAGATGTTCGAGGCCCAGATGATGGACCTTTCGGTGAACATCCCCCTGGAGCGGGCCCTGGACCTGGGCTGGGAAATCCTGGCGGAATGCTTTAGCCCCGAAGAAACGGGCCTAAGGACCGAGTTAATCAGCCGCTTCTGGCCCAAGAAGGACTAAGATGGCAAAAATAAAACTCACCAAAAATGAGTTAAAGAAACAAAAAGATTCCCTGAGGATGTACGAGCGCTACCTGCCGACCCTGATCTTGAAGAAGCAGCAGCTCCAGGCCGAAATCAGGACCACCGAGATCCGTTTACGGGAGCTCATGGCCGACAAGGACAACCTGAACGAGATCTTCCGGGTCTGGATTGGGGTCTTTGCCGAGACCGAGGTCTTTACCCCCGATATACTCACCATCCTGGATATAAAGACCTCCCAGGGGAACATAGCAGGGGTGCCTATTCCCATCTTCGAGGGGGCCGATTTCGAGATCTCCTCCTACGACCTGGCCCGTAAGCCCCTCTGGCTGGATCTGGCGGTGGAGAAGCTCAAGCAGGTCTTTCTTCTTGACCTGGAAGCCGAGGTGGTGGAGGAACAGCGCAAGCGGCTGGACCATGAGCTGCGGATCACCACCCAAAGGGTAAACCTCTTCGAGAAAATCAAGATCCCCGAGACCAAGGGGAATATCAAGAAGATCCAGGTCTACCTGGGGGATCAGCAGACCGCTGCGGTGGTCCGGGGCAAGATAGCCAAACGGGGCCTGGCCAAGGCAGCTGCCGCAAGCCAGGCCTCCGCAGCCTCTCAAGCGAGCGGAGCGTAGAACTTTGATAGTGCCCATGAAACGGGTATCCCTGGTGGTAATGAACAAACACCGGGAGGACTCATTGCATAAACTCCGGAATGTGGGGCTCCTCCACCTGGAAGAAAAAAATGTCTCCTCTGAAACCCTTACGGCACTATTAGAAGAACAGGCCCAGATAGAAAAGGCCAAGGGGATCCTGGAACCCTATAAATCCAGGGCGATCCTACAGAAGATTGATATACTCCATAAGCATGTGGCCCCCCATAAGCGGGCCGCCGATGCGGAGGGCGAACTATTCAGCGACGAGGGGGTACCCCTTTCGGCGGATGCTCCCGAACGGCCCGCGGGCCAGCGTTTATCCCTTTCGGCCCATATTGCGGGGCTCGAAGAGAGGCAGAGGTCCCTCCTGGAGCTGGAGGCTTCGGTGGCCAAGGAACAGGCGAGGATCCAGGGCTGGGGTAATTTTAGTCCCCGGGATATCCGCTTTCTGGCCCGGAACGGGGTGCACCTCTACCTTTACGAGTTTGCCCCCGGAGCCTTGCGCTACATTTCTTCCGATGTATCCTACCTGGTCATTAATAAAACCAGGGATACGGCCTACATCGTCAGTCTGGGGATGGAGATCCCCGGCGAAACTCCCGTATCTCCGGGGCGCCAGTCCCTGGAAGAGCTGACCTATCAGCTGCAAGAAATTCGAAAAGAGCTTAGCGAGATCGACAGCCAGTTCCTCTCCCTCTACTTCCGGGATCATGTCCTGGATGGTGAATTGATCAACGTTATGGAGCGCATCGAATTTGAATCCGCCCATGCGGGCATGGAGTCCCTGGGCTCGGAGATCTTCGGGCCCGTTATATCCTGGGTTACCGGTTTTGTCCCTGCCGAAGATGCCCTGCCGGTCAGGCAAGTAGCCGTAGACAACGGCTGGGCCTATGCGATTTCTGATCCCAGCCCCACGGACCTTCCCCCGACCATTATGCGCAATAAATCCCTGGCCCAGATCATCCAGCCCCTCTTTAGGCTCCTGGGGACCCTTCCGGGCTATTGGGAGTACGACATCAGCATCTTATACATGCTCTTTTTCTGCATCTTCTTTGCCATGATCTTCGGCGATGGGGGCTACGGGCTGATCTTCTTTGGCGGAACCATAGCCGCATTTTTCATTACGAAGCTTAAGACAGGCCGCGTCCCCGATTTGGTAAAGCTGTTTTTTTTCCTTTCGATCTTTACCGTCTTTTGGGGGGCCATCACCGGGGCCTGGTTTGCGGTGCCCCATGCGAATCTGCCCCCCCTTCTGCGTTCCTTTATCATCCCCCCCTTTAATAACCAGGGGCCCGTGTCCGAGTTTCCGGCCATATTACAACAGATTTTTGAGCTCCCGGCGGCGGTGCCCACCGATGAGTTAAAGACCCGCTGGTACATCCAGTTCCTCTGTTTTACCATCGCCCTGGTCCAGTTGATTACCGCCAGAACCTATCTTTTGGCCAAGCTTCTTCCTTCGCTGGAAGCCTTTGCCCAGGTGGGGATGATCCTCATGATAGGGGGGATCTACTTTTTCGTCCTCTCTCTCCTCCTGGCCATACCCCTGCCTTCGTTTGTTCTGCCCTTTGTCATTGCCGGGGTGGCCCTCAATTTTATCTTCTCTGAACAGAAGGGGGGAAACTTTTTTGTTAACATTTCCAAGAGTTTTTCCAACTTCTTCTCGATCTTTTTAAAAGTGGTAAGCTGCTTCTCTGACATTATCAGCTACATCCGGCTCTTTGCGGTGGGCCTTGCGGGTTCCTTAATTGGCAAAACCGTGAACACCATTGCCCTCTCTTCCGGGGGCATTTCGGAAGGGCTTGCGGGCTTTACCATGGACTTCTTTTTAAAACTGACCGGTACTGCCCTGATCCTTATCTTTGGGCATCTTTTGAATATATTAATGGGTTCCCTCTCCCTGGTGGTCCATGGGATCAGGCTCAACCTTTTGGAGTTTGCAGGGAACCACCTGGGGATGGAATGGTCTGGGTATGATTACAAGCCCTTTGCATTAAAGCATAAAGAAGCAGTTTCATAGGGAGATGTGAATGGAATCAAGAACCTTGGTTGAGTTGGGTTTAACCCTTTGTTTTGGCCTTTCCTCCTTAGGCGCCGTCATTGGGGTTACCGTCAATGCCCCGGCGGTTATCGGTGCCTGGAAAAAGAGCGCCCTGAACAATAGGCCCGCCCCCTTTATTATGGTCATCTTTGCCGCCACCTGTATGACCAATATTATCTATGGCTACATTGCCATGGATGCCATGGCCAACAGCGTCATCATGAGTGATAACTTTATTTTCTTTATGAGCCTGACGGCGGGAATTTGTATAGGGATGAATTCATACATCCAGGCAATGATCTGTGCCAATGCGGCGGATGCCTTTGGCGAAACCGGCAGAAACTTTGGTAACTATATGATGGTAGTCGGCGTGGTCGAAACCTTTGCACTTTTTATAATGGTCTTTGTAATCCTCATCGCGGGTTAGAAAGATCCAGATTGGAGTTGGTCTATGGTTGTACCGATGAAAAAAATCTTCCTCCTGGTTCAGGAAAAATACCAGGATGGGGCCCTTAAACTCCTCAGAAAGATGGGGGTGGTTCACCTGGAAAGGCGGGCCGTCTCTTCCGAGGCCCTGGTAAAGCTTACGGCCGAAAAGGCCAAGGCAGACACCGCTCTGCGGATGCTCAGGCTCTACCAGATAGAACCCGAGAAGGGGGCCGTAGCTGCTCCCCGACCGGATAAAAGGGCCCTTAAAGAGGGCCTCGTGAGCCAGACCCTAAGCCTGGTGGAAGAACGGAAGGTTCTCTTGGATGAACTCCTCAAGCTAAGAAGGGAAAAAAGCCGCATAGAAGAATGGGGTGACTTTGATCCCAAGGGCTTTGCGGAGATCTTTTCCGGCGCCAAACTAAGCTTCTTCCTCTATAAACTTCCGGCCAAGGCCATGGAAAAGCTCCCCGAAAGTATCAGTTATATTGCCATAAGTTCTGACAAGAGCTTCCACCGGATTGCAGTCCTTAACGAAGAGATCCCCGGCAGAAGCCCCCTCTCCATGAGCGACTACTCGGTAGGGGAGATCAATTCCCTCATACAGGGGATCGACGGAAAGATCGCGGCCCTGGAAGACCAGCTTAGGAGTCTCGCCGAGGACATTCCCCTTTTAGAGAACGAAATCAACATCTGTCTGGAAAACATAGAGTTCGAAACCGCCCGGGCTAAGATGAACTCCCTTGACGATGTCCCCCCCGAGGCGGCCATCTCCTGGATCACCGGCTTTGTTCCTCAAGAAGACCTGGGGCTCATTAAACGGGGGGCCTCGGAGAACGGCTGGGCCCTCTTGGCTTCCGACCCGGGGCCCGAAGATACGCCCCCCACGAAGCTCAAAAACAGCAAGTTTGTAAACTTGTTGAATCCCATCACCGACTTCTTAAACATATCTCCCGGCTATGACGAGCCCGATATCTCACCCTGGTTTTTAATCTTTTTAACCATCTTCTTTGGCATGCTCTTCGGCGACGCCGCCTACGGGGCCCTTTTTGTGATCATTTCGATTATTGGGATTATCAAAACCGCCAAGAAGGGGGTGCCCATAGGGCTTAAACTCCTCCTTCTACTGGGGACCTCAAACCTCATCTGGGGCATCCTCACCTGTTCATGGTTTGGCCTGGAGGCCCACCAGGTACCCCTGGCCCTCCAGCAGATTTCCCTGCCCCTGATTTCCAGTGTCACCGCCGCCAGGTCCGAATATGACGCAGGGATCGTTCAGCAAAACTTAATGATCATCTGCTTTAGCCTCGCCCTGGTCCACCTTTCCATAGGCCATATCATCGCCATCAGCCGGACCAGGGGTTTAAAGATCCTCTCAGAGCTGGGGAGCATAGCCATGCTCCTGGGGATGTACGGGGTGGTTCTCTCCCTCATCGCCAGTAATGAGCACCGGCAAATTCCCCTTCCCATGATCTGTGTCTATCTATTGGCCGGGGGCTTTGTCTTTGTCTTTGTCTTCACCGGCTACCAGGGCAGTATAGGGGCCTCTATCCTGGATGGCTTTAAGAACATCATCGGAATGATCCTGGGGATCGCCAATGTGTTCTCCGATACCATGTCCTATATCAGGCTCTGGGCTGTGGGGCTCGCTGGGGGTTCCATAGCCATGACCGTCACCGGCATGGCTGGACCCATGCTGGGGAGTTTTATCTTCTTTATCTTCGGGGTCATCATCCTGGCCCTGGGACATGGCTTGAATCTTATCTTGAACCTCCTGGGCGTCCTGGTCCATGGGGTTCGTCTAAACACCCTGGAGTTTTCGGGGCATGTGGGCCTGACCTGGTCGGGCACCGCATACAAGCCCTTCCAGGAGAAGAATTAGGTTTGCCCGGCAAACCGGGTCAGCCTGGCTGCCCTGTTTGCTTTGCAAAGCTTATCTAAGCCCCTCGGGGCCTGGACAAGCTAGATATATTATCCAAATGAGGAGTGTCTTTTATGAATTTAGGTTTACTTGCATCAGGTCTTGTGTTAGGTGTTTGTGCCATTGGCTCGGCTATCGGTATCGTAACCGCCAGTCAGGCGGTAATTGGGGCATGGAAGAAATGTTACATCGCCGACCGGCCCGCACCCATGACCATCCTGGCCTTCGGGGGCGCCCCCTTAACCCAGACCTTCTACGGGTACATACTGGGGCTGCTCTTCATGAAACCCGCCGCCGAAGCGAATCCCGAGATGGGGGGCTTTTACCTCTTCATCGGTATCTTCTCCAGCTTGGCCATCGCCGCATCAGCCATTACCCAGGGTATGGTTGGGGCCCGGGGCGCCGACGCGACCGGAGAAACCGGACAGGGTTTTGTTAATTACATGATGCTCGCGGGGGTCTGCGAAACCGTTGCTATCTTTGCAATGGTTCTTTCCATGATCAGCCTTTAGGCATCCAGAGCAGTAAGGAAGAAAAGATTCTCAAGATTGGCGGTTTTGCCCATGTACAGCCCGCATACCTTGGAAAGGGTTTGCCGGTGCTTATCCAAACCATGTGGAAGGACCGCCTTTCTTATGAGGATCTAAAGACCGGTGTATTAGATACCCATATAAAACGTATAAGGGGGCTGCAAGACATGGGCTGCAGCCTCCTGCGTTTTGCGGTTCCCGACATGGAAGCCGCCGAGGTCCTGGGTAAGCTCTCAGAGGCGGTTACCATGCCCCTGGTGGCGGACATACACTTTGATTACAAAATAGCCCTCCGCTGTCTCGATTTTCCCATCGCAAAGATACGCATAAACCCCGGCAATATAGGCAATAGCGATCATTCCCGGGCGGTGATCTCCCGGGCCCAGGAAAAGCAAAGGCCCATCCGAATAGGGGTCAACGGGGGAAGTCTGCCCCAAGACCTGGCCCAAAAGGCAGAGGGGGGCCAGTTGAGCCTGGCCCTAGCCATGGTAGAAGCGGCGGAACGAGAGCTGGCCATATTCGATGAGCACTCCTTTAAGGAAGTCCTCCTTTCCATGAAGGCCTCCAACATCAGGGACACCATAGAAGCTAACCGCCTCATGGCCCAGCGCAGGGACATCCTCCTCCATGTGGGGGTTACCGAGGCGGGACCCCATGTGGCCGGGACGGTCCGAAACACCGCCGCCCTATTGGCCCTCCTAAAAGATGGCATAGGGGATACCATCCGGGTCTCCCTCTCGGATACCATGGAGCGGGAAGTGATGGCCGGCCGGGAAATTCTTGCCGCCCTGGAGGAACTATACCCGGATCTGCCCAGGGAAGGCCGCCCCAGGGGGGTGCAGCTCATTTCCTGCCCCCGCTGCGGCAGAAGCAGTTTTGACACCATCGCCTTTACGGCCCGCTGGGAAAACCGCCTCTATGCCATGGCAAAGGATATCACTGTGGCCATCATGGGCTGTGTGGTAAATGGCCCCGGGGAGGGCCGTCATGCTGATTTAGGGATCACCGGGGCAGGGGAGAAGGTCCTCATCTTCCGCCATGGCCAGGTGGTAAAGACCATAGAGGAAGGGGATGCCGACCGGGTCTTTGCAGAGGAGCTGGACAAGTTCTAAGGCCCCGTTCACTGAGATCTAATCACCCTGATAATATCTTCCACCATGGCTTCTACTCCAAAACGGGGTTTCCAGCCCAGCTCCCTTTCGGCCCGGCTGCAGTCTATGGTCCATTCCTTGTAGGCCGAAACGACCGCCATGATATCTTCCACCGGGGTATAGGCAAAGGAGGCTGAGGGGATGAGTTCCTTTACCCGGCTCACCATCTTCTTCACCACCACGTTCCCCGAGGCAAAGTTGTAGATTCGGGAGGGGGCTGCCGGTGCCTCCATAAGCTTTAGGAGGGCCTCCACCGCATCGCGGATGTATACCACCGGGTAGGAGGTATCTTCGCTCACCTCTATGTCATAATGCTCGCCCCGGGCGGCCTTTTCGGGGATCAGGGAGGTAAAGAGGCTGGCAGAGCCCTGGGCCACCCTATTGGGGCCCGTGACTGCGGCAAAGCGGCCGGCCCGAAAATCCAGGCCCTGACGCCGGGCATAGAGGAGCCCCATCTGCTCCGCCGACTGCTTGGTGGCCCCATACCAGCCATCGGGCTCCAGGGGCATCTCTTCGGTAATGGGCTGGGGGAGCCCCCGGCCATAGACCCCTATGGTGCTGGCCAGGATTACCGGCCTCTTTCCGTTCTGAAGGGCCCCCTCGAGGATATTGAAGGTCCCCCCCAGGTTTACCTCTATGGCGAGCCGGGGGTCCCGGTCGCATCCGGCCGTAAGCATGGCCGCCAGGTGTATGATGGGGTCCTTATTCCCGGAAGCCTTTACCAGGTCCAGGATTTTTGCTGCGTCCCGGATATCACCCTGGACAAACTCGGCCTTTCCCTTCCAACGGCTCAGGACCTCTTCCTTGGGGGGGTTAAAATCAAAAGCCAGAACTTCCTTTCCCTGCTCGGCCAGGGCGGTCACCAGGGCCTGTCCTATAAAGCCCCCTGCACCGGTAATAAACACTGCCATACGGTCCTCCTTTGCAATCTAATTATCGAGCCAAACGGCCTTGGTAATTTCCATACCCATGGACTCCCCGGGGTTCCCGGTATAGCTTCCGGGGACGCTCACTCTTAGCATGGTCCCTCCCTTTAGCTGGACCTGGTACTCTGTCTGGTTCCCATGGTAGAGCTTCCCCGTTATGGTGCCCCGCAGAGCCGAGCCCTCATGGGGCTGTATATGGTGGGAACGGACCGCCAGTAAGCCTTCCTTCCCCCCCTCCTTATGGGGCACCTTCAGGGTATAGTCCCCTTCTATGGTCACTCGAATCATCCCATCTTGATCTATAGCTTCACTGGACCTGGCGGCGGGGATGATATTGGCAGAACCGATAAACTTGGCCACAAAGGAATTTTCCGGGTCCTCATAGAGGTTATAGGGGGTGTCAAATTGAATCAAACTTCCCTGATCCATCACCGCCACCTTATCAGACATGGTCATGGCCTCGGTCTGATCATGGGTCACATTGATGATGCTAATCCCCAGCTCCCGCTGGATCTCTTTTATCTCGCTCCGCATTTCTTCCCGTAAAGCTGCATCCAGGTTAGAGAGGGGTTCGTCCAGCAAGAGCAGGTCGGGCTTCATGATGAGGGCCCGGGCCAGGGCTACCCTCTGCTGCTGGCCCCCCGAAAGCTCATGGGCCATACGGTTCTCGTATCCATCCAGGTGGACGGTCTTAAGGGTGGCGCTTACCTTCTCTTTGGTCTCAGCCTTTCCCATCTTCCGGACCTTTAGGGGGTAGCCCACATTCTCGCTCACATTCATGTGGGGCCAGACCGCATAGGACTGAAAGACCATGCCCACGTCCCGCTCTTCGGGCATCAGGGGAAAGGCCCGGCTCATGGGGTCCACCAGGACCCGCCCGTTAAGGCTGATACTGCCCCCATCGGGGAGGATAAAGCCCGCGATCATCCGCAGTAGGGTGGTCTTACCGCAGCCCGAGGGCCCCACCACCGTAAGGAGCTCGCCGTTTTCTACGGTAAGGGAAAGATCCTTTACCGCCTCCACCTTGCCGAATCGTTTTGCTACATGGGAGAGGATCAGTTTCCCCATAGTGGGTTATTCTCCTTGTTTCTGCCCAGGGATTGGATACACAGATATATCAGTATAACAAGGAAAATTAAAATAATCGCCAGCGAGGCGGTGCGTAAAATTCTTCCCTCTTCCTGGGCGTTAAACACCACGGTTCCTATGGTTTCGCTCCCCAGGGACCAGAGAAGGGTCGAGAGGGTAACCTCTGAGATGGTGGGGGCGGCGACCAGAAAAAAGGAGCTAGCCAGGGAGCCCCCCAGAAGGGGGAGGGTGATATCCCCAAAGGCCCTCAAATGGGCCGCCCCGGAAATCCGGGCCGCCTCCTGCAGGGAGGGGTCTATCTGGCTAATGGCCCCGGAAATATTGTTGTAGCCCAGGTTCATGAACCGGGCCATGTAGGCGATAAGGAGGATCCAGATGGTCCCGTAGAGCCGCCAGCCCAGGACAGGGAGGGGCCGGGCAAAGGTAAGGATCATGGCGATTGCTATGATGGTCCCCGGCAGGGCATAGGGGAGGGTGACCATGGTCTGCATGAACCCTATGCCCCGGACCCCCCGGACTCCCCGGCGGATTGCAATATAGGCCACCACCAGGGTTACAAAGGTGATAACCAGGGCGGAGAGGGTCGAGAGAAAAAGGCTGTTCCGAAAGGCCCTGGTGATGTTCGGTATGGCCCCCAGCCCTATTATATTTCTCAGGGTGATATTTTCCATCCCAAAGGGAAGACCATAGACCCTGGTAAGGGCGGTCACCAGGGTGGCAATGACGGGAGCACAGGCACTGATAAGGAAAAACAAGATCAGTCCCCCCATGATAAGGATCTTGGCGGGGCCCAGCTTGAGGGGCTCGGCGGGGGCGCTCTTCCCGCTGATGACCGCAAACTTATTGGTTTGCAAAACCCGGTTATAGAGCCAGAGGCCCACCAGGCCAAAGAGGGATAAAAAGATGGAGTAGGCGGCGGCGATCTGCATGCTGTTGGGCATGTCGGGCCGGCGGACCAGAAAATAAATCTGGGTGGTCATAAGCCGAATGCGGTTAGGAGCCCCCAGGGCTGCGGCGACCCCAAAGTCGGCCAGGACATACATAAAGAGGAGGAGCATCCCACCGATAATCGAAGGGGCCAAAAGGGGGAGGGTGATATCCCTAAAGGTTCTGAAAGGCCCTGCCCCGGAGATTCTGGCCGCCTCTTCCATGGCTGCGGGGATCCTCCGCATGGTGGGGAGTACCACGATAAAGGGCACCGCATAACGGTAGATGGTCAGCACAAAGACCATGCCGGGGATGGTATATATATTTACCGGGGCCTGGTCCAAAGAAAAGAGGAACATGAAAAAGCGGTTGAGGTGCCCCACGGGACCCAGCAAGAAGGTCCAGGCTATGGCCCCGATAAAGGGGGGAATCACGTAGGGCACCAGGAGTAAAAGCTGCCAGGCCCTCTTGCCGGGTATATCGGTCCTTACCACCACCCAGGCCAGGCTTACCCCCAGGATGGTACCCAGGATGGTGGTGGGGACCACCACCCTGATGGAGTTAAGGATGCTCTGTACTATGGCCCTGTTCTGAAAGACCGCCAGGTAGTTACCCAGGGTAAAGCTAAAGTGCCGCTGTCCCCCGATAATTTCCAGGGATCTAAAACTGTTTGTAATAAGCACCAGGGAGGGCATGATGACCACAAAGCTTAAGAAGAGGACGGTCCCCCACCAGATGGCTGAGGGGGCGTAGGAGTAGCTGCGCTTCTTATAGTCCCTGCCCAAAGGAGGCATCAGCTATCCCTTAGTTACCAAATCTCTCTTCGTAGGTACTGCGTATCTGGGGTGACTCCCGGATAAAGAAATCCAGATCGAAGGGCATGGTGACAATCTGGTCCACCGCCGGAGCTCCTGGGGGCAGGGGTGCTCCGGGCATGACGGGGATATAGCCCTGCCGGGAAAAAAGGGCCTGGGTTTCATCCTTAAAAAAGTGATCCACCAGGGCCTTGGCGGCCGCTTCCTGCTGGCTCGTCATGTTGTTAACCAGGGCCAGGGGGGTGGGAATCAGGACCGCCCCCGATGCAGGCCATACCACTTCAACGGGGCTCCCCTCGATTCGGGCGTTATTGGCCATGAAGTCTACGATGAGCACCGCCGCATATTCCCCTGAGCTTACCTTGGTCTGCAAGACCCCATTGGCCAGCTCCATCTTCATGTCGTTGGCCTGCATCTCTTCGTAGAAGCGCCAGCCCACCTTGTCGCTGTTCTGTATGTGGGCCACCAGGGCGGTAAAGGCCCCCCCTGAGTAGTTGGGGTTCGCCATGGCTACCATGCTTCGAAATGCCCCCTGGGTTAAGTCCATCCAGTCCCGGGGGGGGCTCGTGACCATACGGGTATTGTAGGCGATGACGTTATAGATAAGCCGGACCTCGTGGCCCATGCCATTGTTGTAGGCGTATTGGGGATCTATCCTGGCTGCCGCCGGGGGGCTGTAATGGAGGATGAGCCCCTGGCTGTCCAGGTTAGACATAAACCCTATGTCGGCGAACCAGATGAGGTTTGCTTCGGTGCCGCCGGTGGCGATCATTTCGGCATTAATCCGGCTGATCACATCCCCGGTGCCGGAACGGAAAATTTCTACCTCCACCTGGGGGTAGCTTTTTTGAAAATCGGCTATAGCCTCCTGGGCCAGTTCCAGGGGCTCAGAGGTGTAGAGGGTAAGCCAGGCAGATATGGTTCCCTCCTGGCTTGGGGGGGACCTTCTCTGGCAGCTCCAGAGGAGGGGGAAACAGAGGATTCCCAGGATTATGACGAGTAAGGGGGCAGGTATCTTTTTATTCATTTTTTACTCCTTAACGTGCACTGGCCCGCATTCTTCTGTCAATTTGATAGAAATGGCCCATAATTTCAAGACCTAAGGGGGCCTTGGACTATGGTAAGGGGGCTTTTTTTACGATAATCTAACAAGGAAACCAGAAAATGACGAAGAAACTGATTCTTTTATGCCTATTCTTTTCGGCCCTCTCCTTTGCCTCTGCCCAATCGGAAATTCCCTGGTGGTTCCGGCTTGAGCAGGGAAAGCAGCTCTTCCGCTCCGGGGCCTATGGGGACGCCCTCATCGCCTTCGAAGATGCCCGGCAGGGTCGAATCCAGGACTTCGCCCGGATGGAAGATGATATGATCCTCCTCCTGTCCCACCCGGACGTGCGGCTCATAGGGGATGCCCTGGATATAATAGAAATCTACATCGCTGCCCTCCACGAAACCCGGGCTGCCCGGGCCCTCTCGGAACTCTATCACCGGGTTCCCCGGGATTCCCTGGGGGGTTCGGTCAACCGGGCCCTGGAAGAGCTGGACCGCCTTAAGGGCTACCCCGAGGCGGAGTTCTGGCTGGGTGAGACCTACTGGGTAGAGGGAGAACTTTCCCTGGCCCTGCGTCAGTACGAGAAGGCCTATAGGGACCGCTCCCTTTTGGAGATCCCCGAATTTGACGTGGAGATCCTCTACCGCATGGCGGAGCTTCACCGGGTCCGCCAGGAATACCAGGAGATGGAAATGCGCCTCCGGGAGATCATCAGCGGCACCGGCCCCACCCAGGAAGGGCGGGACATGTTTTGGGCCGACAACTCCATGATCCAGATCCGGGCCGCCATGCTCAGGCTCATGGAGAATGAGGGGATAGATCGCTTTCTGGTGATCTACCGTTACGAGAACCACCTCACCGAAAGGGCCCACCGGCTTTTGGGTTCCTTCTTTTATACCCAGGGCCGCTATACCTCGGCGGTGGAGCACCTCCTCTTTTCCTTCCTAATTCAGAATACCCTGCTTATTAACCAGGCCCTTTTAGCCGAATTTGATTTTACCTACACCAGCCTGTCAGAGCTCTTTATCTTTATCAATTCCCGGCCGGACCTCATGGCCCTCCTGGACCAGATGGAATACTACCGGGTTCTGTCTTATTTGGCCTCCTCCCTCCAGGCCACGGGGCGGACCCGGCCGGCGGCGGAACTCTGGGCCTTTCTGGCTTCCCGGGCCGATGCGGGGGTCTGGGGAGACCGGGCCCGCCGGAACTCCCTGCCCATAGTCGATGTGCCCATAGAACTGCCCTAGGGTGAGCTAGCCTCATTGACAGGCTAAACATTTCTATAGTATCCTCAGCCAACGAAACAAGAAGGAGGTTACCATGGGTCAAGCCAGTAAAAACTCGCGGACCGCCAGTGCTACGCAGAAATTTTTCTGTCCCTGCGGCGGCGAAGTAAAAATGAAAACCCTCTTTGGCAATGGCAAAATAAAAAACCATGCGGAATGCGAAAAATGCAAGCGCATGGAACGCCGGCCTTCGGACTTTAGATAGCAAACAACGATAATCATGGAGGATTCTTTTGGCCAAGAAGAAATCATCTGCCGAAAAACGGCACCGGCAGAGCGAAGAGCGCAGGCTCAGAAACAAATCGGTTAAGTCATCTGTCAGAACCAGTGTAAAAAAATTCACCGCCCTTGCCCAGAAAGCAAGCCGCAACCCCAGTGAGTTAGGCGAAACCGAAACTGCCCTCAGGGAAATGATCAAGAAGCTCGATACCGCGGCCCAGAAGGGCATCATTAAAAAGAATACTGCGGGACGAAAAAAATCCCGGATGCAAAGGCTTTATAATTCCATAAAAATGGCTCAATAGTGGATAAAATCACCAAAGCTGATATAGTCGATGCCATTTATGCCAAGACTGAGATAGAGCGCAAAGACGTTCGGATGGTGGTGGATTCATTTATAGAGGAACTTAAGTCGGCCCTTATTTCCCGGAAGATCATAGAATTAAGGGGTTTTGGAACCTTCGAAGTCAGGGTCCGCAAGGGCCGCCAGAGGGCCCGGAACCCCAAGACCGGCGAAACCCTCTCGGTGGATGCCCATGGCATAGCCCACTTTAGGGCCGGAAGGGATCTTAAGCAGGATGTCTGGGATCTTTAAACTCCCCGCTCCCTTTAGTAATGCGCTGATGGTCCTTGCCGGGGCCGTCCTTTTTTCCGCCTCCTTCCCCAACCTGCTTTTTCCCCAGGGGCTCCCCTTTCTGGCTTGGATCGCCTATGTGCCGGTGTTTCTGGTGGTCCGCCGCTCCAGCCTGGGGGCTTCTTTCTTTTGGGGAGCCCTCTACGGCTATGGGGCCTACTGTCTCTTTAATTACTGGCTCTTTGTCTTTAATCCCCTGGCGGGCCTGGTGGCTTCCCTCCTCTACCTGGGCTACATGGCCCTTCTCTTCCCCCTCCTACGCCTGGCCCTGATCCTCTTTCCCCGGCGGGGCTATCTTCTTCAATTTCTTTTATGGATGGCCTATGAGTATATCCGCACCCTGGGGTTCCTGGGCTACTCCTACGGGGTCACCGGCTATTCCCAGTGGAGCTTTATCCCCCTGATTCAAATTGCCAGCATCACCGGCGTGTGGGGGGTCTCGGCCCTGGTGGTCTTCCCCTCCGCCTTCCTAGCCTCGGCCCTGGCTGAGGAGGGCTTCTTCCGCCGGGAGAGACTCAGCGCCTGTGTATGGGTCCTCCTCCTTGGGGCCTCCCTGGTCTATGGCCTTTTTTTCACCCCCGACTACAGCGGGGCTCCCACCTTTAAGGCGGCCCTGATACAGCACAATACGGACCCCTGGGAGGCCAATAGGGCCGAAACGCCCCTGATGATATACGAGGCCTATAGGCAGGATCTCCGGGTCCTTCGGCGTCTCTCCAATGAAGCCCTCCAGGCCCGGCCGGATACGGATCTGGTGGTCTGGTCAGAAACGGCCTTTGTCCCCCGGATCTACTGGCACTCCACTTATAGGACCGATCCCTCCCTCTGGATGCTGGTCCAGGAACTGTTAGAGTACCTGGCGGTCCAGGAGCATCCCTTTATCATAGGCAACGACGACGGCCGCCGTGATCCGGTCCTCAACCCCAACCCCGATCAGAACCACATGGTAAATTTTAACGGGGCCCTCCTCTTCGAGGGAGCCGAACTAAGAGAGGACTACCGGAAGATGCATCTGGTCCCCTTTACCGAGCATTTTCCCTACCAGCACCGCTTTCCCCGGATCTACCAGGCCCTGGTGCAGGCAGACGCCCACTTCTGGGAGAGGGGGACCGATTTGACGGTCTTCCAGACCGGGGGGGTCAAGTTTTCCACCCCCATCTGTTTTGAGGACACCTTCGGCTACCTTTCCCGGGACTTTGTCCTCCAGGGGGCCGAAGTGCTGGTAAACCTCTCCAATGATGTCTGGGCCCAGAGCCTCCCCTCCCAGATGCAGCACCTGGGAATGGCGGTCTTTAGGGCCGTGGAAAACCGCCGGTCCATGGTCCGCTCTACCTCCTCGGGGCAGAGTGCGGGCATAGACCCCGCAGGGAGGATCCTGAGCATGGCCCCCCCCTTTACGGAGACCTGGATCCTCGCCGAAGTCCCCGTCGTAAGGGATTCCTATAGTTTTTACACCCTCCATGGGGATTACCTGGGCCGCTCATTTATCTGGGCCGCTTTGCTTATGTTGATTAGCGGCCTTTTATGGGGTACAATCAAGCATCTCTCATGGAGAAGGAAGGCCTGATATGAGCCCTAAAAAGATCCTCATAATCGATGATGAAGAAATTAATCTTGATTTTTTCGATGTAATGCTGAGCAAACTGGGGTTTACGGTAGAAAAAGCCAGGGATGGAATCGAGGGGATGGAAAAAACCAAGAAGTTTTTCCCCGATCTCATCCTTTTGGATAACATTATGCCCCGCATGTCGGGCTGGGAATTTACCAAGGCCATTAAAAAAGATGCCAAGTACAAGGAAATTCCCATCATCATGCTCTCGGCCCTGGACGATGTAAAGGACAAGGTCACCAGTTTTGAACTGGGCATCGACGACTATATCACCAAGCCCTTTAACTTCTCCGAGGTTCTGGCCCGGATTCGGGCCGCTTTACGAAACAGCGAACTCTACGCCCAGATCGTGGTAAGGGAGTTCCGCCTGGATCTGGCGGAGGAGCTAAACCGGGATATCAAAAACCACCTGATGGCCTTTGTAAAGAGCATAGACGAGCTTGATGCGGCCATTGAAAAGATTGATTTTACCGCCCAGGAGGCAGGGGAGGGGAAGAAGAAATCCAGCTCCCTTTCGGCCCTCTCAGAAAAATCAAAGAAGGTCCGCAAACAGGTGGCGGAGCTGGACGGGCGCATAGAAAAGACCATGGCCGAATGGGAACGGCTAAAGAAGGATGAAATTGGCCTTTCCATGCTGGAAACCCAGATGAGCGAAGACTTAAGCCAGGAGCAGACAGGGTGATTCTAAAAAGCGAGGGTAAAAAACGTGAAACCGCTAAGGTGGTGGTTTTTGGCAATACCACGCGGTTTAACGGCCGCCTGAAGTTCAAAGATTCCCTATGCATCCAGGGGACCTTTAAGGGAACCATAGATGCCACCGGGGACCTCATCGTCGACAAGGGGGCCGTCGTCGAAGCCGATTCGATCACCGTCAATTCCCTCCTGGTCTATGGTACCGTGGTGGGGGCCGTCAACGCCCAGGACCGCATCGATATGTACAGCGGTGCGGAGGTCCGGGGGGATCTGAGCGCCGCCCGGCTCCGCATAGCCGACGGGGTCCTCTTCGAGGGCCAGTGCAGCATGACCGGGGTCAGCAAGGACGTGGAGATCTTCTCCCGGCCCACCGAAGAAATTAAGGCGGAACTCCAGAGGATGAATGCCTAGGGAAGAGGAGGCCCACGATGCCTCTTCGTATACAGGACGGGGGCCGGCCCTGGCAGAAAGTCTCTTTCAGCTTTTACTGGAACGGAAGGAACAGCTAGTCCTGGCCGAATCCCTCAGTGCGGGCCTCGCATCGGATCTCCTGGCCCGGATTCCGGGGGCCTCAGATGTTTTATGGGGCTCCTATGTCTGTTATAGGGCCGAAGCAAAGATGGCCATGCTGGGCCTCAGCGAAGCCCTTATCCAGGAACATGGAACCGTAAGCTCCCAGGCCGCCGGGGCCATGGCTGCTTCGGCCCTGGAAAAAAGCGGCGCATCCTGGGCCCTCTCTCTTACGGGCCTCGCGGGCCCCGGGGGGGATGACCGGGGCAACCCCCTGGGGACCCTCTGGATAGGCCTTGCAGGCCGGGGCAGGATAGGGGAGACCCGGCACTTTCTATGCACCGGCGATCGCCCCGGCATCCGCGAAACCGCCGCTGCCGCCGCCCTGGGGGAGCTCATACAATTTATCCAAATTTCTATTGACAGGGTATAAAAAAAAATCATAGTATAGGGTAACGAACTAATGTTTTTCCGGATAATCCTTTCGTTGTCAAAAACAATCAATCAATGATATGAACGAAACATTCCAAACCAGCGGAGAATTTAATGGCAGTAGTCAGAAGAGGTAAAAAAACAAAGACCCTGGAGCATGATATCATGCCCGGCGATTATGAGGCCGGGGAGGGGGATATCTATGAGGAGCCTTCCTATACAGAAGAGGACCTGGATGGCCAGGGGGCCAAGACGGTGGTCGTCAAAACCCGGGGCCGCTACAGCCGGAACCAACAGCATAACGAGGCCCAGGGCCCCAACCTAAACGAGGGCATGCTGGGGGTAGATAAGGGCCAATCCTTTCGGGAAGCCCCGGTGCCGACCGGCACCCTTCACGCCCTGCCCCGGCTTCCTTCCATGCCCGATATTTACGGCCAGCCCGAACCCCGGCCGGATCAGGATAACGGCAAACCCCGTCTTACGATTAACGAACTTAACCGCCTTAACATGGTGGAACTCCGCAATCTGGCGGCAGCCTACGGGTTCGCCCTGGACGACATGGTCACCCTCAAAAAACAGGAGATCATCTTCTCCCTTTTAAAGGCCCATACCGAAAGGGGGGGCATCATCTATGCCTACGGCTCCCTGGAGATCCTCCCCGATGGATACGGCTTTCTGCGGAGCCCCCAGAACTCCTACCTTCCCGGCCCCGATGATATCTACATCAGTCCCAGCCAGATTCGGCTCTTTGCCCTAAAAACTGGCGATACGGTCTACGGCCAGATCCGCAGCCCCAAGGAGGGGGAACGTTTCTTTGCCATGCTTAGGGTCGAGACGGTAAACTATGATGACCCCACGGTGGCCCAGAACCGCATCCCCTTTGACAACCTGACCCCCCTCTATCCGGATGAAAAACTGGATTTGGAAAACACCACCGAGGGGATCAGCGAGCGGATCATCAACCTCTTCTGTCCCATAGGAAAGGGCCAGAGGGCCCTCATTGTGGCCCCACCCAGGACGGGGAAGACCATCATGATGCAGAAGATCGCCAACGCCATCACCCGCAACCACCCGGAAGTCTACCTCATCGTCCTCCTCATAGATGAGCGGCCCGAGGAGGTCACCGACATGGAGCGGACCGTCCGGGCGGAAGTCATCTCCTCCACCTTCGACGAGCAGGCCACCCGGCATGTACAGGTGACCGAAATGGTCCTCGAAAAGGCCCGCCGCCTGGTGGAGCATAAAAAGGACGTGGTGATCCTCCTGGATTCCATCACCCGCCTGGCCCGGGCCTATAACCAGACGGTCCCCACCTCGGGGAAGATCCTCTCCGGCGGGGTGGACTCCAATGCCCTCCACAAGCCCAAGCGCTTTTTCGGGGCCGCCCGGAACATCGAAAGCGGCGGGAGCCTTACCATCATCTCCACGGCCCTCATCGAAACGGGGAGCCGCATGGACGAGGTCATCTTTGAAGAGTTCAAGGGCACGGGCAACCTGGAAATTAACCTGGACCGGCGCATCTCTGACCGGCGGCTCTTTCCGGCAATTAACATTAAGAAGTCCGGAACCCGGAAGGAAGAACTGCTCCTTAACGAAGAAGAACTTCAGAAGATCTGGGTCCTCCGCAAGGTTATTAACCCCATGGACGATATCGAGATCATCGAGCTCCTGGTTGACAGGATGAAGAAATCCAAGAATAATGAAGCCTTCCTGCGTTCCATGAACACCGGTTCGGCTGCAGTAGAGTAGGGCAGGGCCCTAATGGAGGAAAAGACGTGAAAGACAAGATACACCCCAAGTACGAAACTGCCAAAATCAGCTGTGCCTGCGGAAACGTCATCGAAAGCCGTTCAACCGTAAAGGACATCAAGGTAGAAATTTGCTCCACCTGTCATCCCTTTTTCACAGGGAAGCAAAAGCTGGTTGACACCGCCGGCCGGATCGAACGGTTCAGAAAAAAGTACAACATCAAAGAGACCTAATCTACTCAAAGCGGAGCTTCATGGCAAAGAGGCCCGGTCTAATTCTGTATTCCTCCCTGGTGTCGGGGCCGCAGGTGGCGGTGCCGACACCCCGCTGGGCCGCATCGATATGCAGGTAGTAATAGCCCCCTTCCTTTTTACTTAAATCTTCCAGCTCGTAGCGGTGCCGGGCCTTCCAGAGGTTCTCCTGGCTGTAAGCGCTGGTACTAAAGTTAAAGGGCCCTTCTCCGCTGATCCTGATCTCTAAGTTCCGGGCCCCCAGGGATAGATGGCGGACCCCGCTCCGGTTCCCGTTCTCCTGGGGGACTATATAGGGCACTTCCAATTCATCTATGCGGTGTTCATAGGCACCTAAAAAAGCGCTGGCCCTACGGTCCGGGTAGGACTCATGGGGGCCCAGGCCGAACCAGGAGATCCGCTCGAACATGGCGGGGACCCGGGCAGAGATTCCCACCCGGGGCAGTTCCGGAAGGGAGGCTTCCAGGTCAAAGAGGATCTCCAGATCCACCGGCCCTTCCTTTGAGTAGCTGATTTGGGACCTATAGGTCCCCAGCCTTTTGTCCCTATGGACCCCTCCAGCCCCGGGCCCCGCATAAAGACCCAGGAGCCTATACTGGACCTCCCTTCCCTGATCCTCATAGTCCCGGCTTTCTTCTTCTTTGGTTTGGATGTTCATGAGGTCCAGTTCCAGCCACCGGAACATGGCCTTGCCGGCCCCTTCATAGCTGCCATCGGTTTTTTTATGGTGATGAAGGGTGGTCTTAAGGCCGTCATTTTGGGTGGGGACCCTAAAGAGGGAGGGTGAAAAAGAGGGCACGAAGGTCTTTAGCATCTTCTCCCTCAAGGGGTCCCCCTGGCCCTTGGGCCCTGGCTCATCGACACCAAACCGGGGGAGGGCCTCCTTTAGGATCCTCTCCATCCGGGCTACCCTATGCCCGGCCTTGACAAGGCCCTGGGCCCTTTTGGTCAGGATCTCTCCCCTTAGATAGACCAGACCCCCCTGGGAATCTAAGTCTTCGAGTAAAGGATCCGCCCCATCGAGTATGCTTATCTCCCCTGCTTCACCGGGCCCCAGGGCCGGAAAATCCAGGACCCCTTCCCTCAAGCTGGTTTCTGGAGATATGCCCCGCCGGTCAAGTCTCATGCTCCAGCGGAGTTCCAGGTTAGAGAGATCCGAAAAGTCCTGGCGATTTTCCAGGATGAAGGCAAAGGGTCTTCCGGGGAGGGGCCTAAAGCGAAGGGGGCTAAAGAGCTGCCTGCATTCCTCCATGGCTGGCTTGGGACTCTGATCCGGAAAGAGGAGGCCGTTAAGGCAGAAGTCGTAGTCCGTGGGGCTGTCCCCAAAGTCGCCGCCATACTTCCAGTAGGTCCCTCCCTGGGGGCTTTCCGAAAGGATCCCCTGATCCATCCAGTCCCAGATAAAGCCCCCCTGAAGCCCCCGGTGGCTTTCTATGGCCTCCCAGTAATCCGAGAGGCTGCCGTTGGAGTTCCCCATGGCATGGGAGTACTCGCACATGATAAGGGGCCGGCTGTCCCTGGCCTCCCTGGCAAAATCGGTAATGAGTTCTATGGGGGGGTACATGGGCCCCACTATGTCCGTGACGGTCCTCCCCTGGCAGAGGGATTCCAGGGTGGGATTCCGCTGCCCCCCCCCTATGGGCCGGGTGGCTCCTTCGTAAAAGAGGAGCCGGGAAGGGTCGTAGTGCCGCAGCCAGGCCGCCGCCGCCTCGTGGTTGGAGCCCCAGCCGCTCTCGTTCCCCAGGGACCAGATGATCACCGAAGGGTGGTTCTTGTCCCGCTCGGCCATGCGGCGGACCCGGCCCAGGAAGGCACTCAGGTAGCTGCTTTCACTGCAGAGGGAGTCGTAAAAGCAGTGGCTCTCTATGTTGGCCTCGTCCATGAGGTAGATCCCATACCTATCGCAGAGTTCGTACCAGTCCTCCATGTTGGGGTAATGGGAGGTCCGGACCGCATTAAAGTTATGTTCTTTTAGGAGCTGAAGGTCCCGCACCATGGCCTGAACCGAAGGGGTCTTGCCGTTCCTTTGGTCGTGCTCGTGGCGGTTCACCCCCTTAATAAGGACCGCCCTTCCATTGATAAGGAGCTGACGATTTTTTATCTCTAGGTTTCGAAAGCCCGTTAGGAAGGCCCGGCTTTCCAGGTGCCGGCCCTCCCGGTAAAGGCTCACCGTTACAAGGTAGAGATGGGGCTTCTCGCTGGACCAGAGGAGGGGCTCCTTTACTTTGAGGGTATGGAGGACCCTGTTCAGGTTGGTCCTAAAGTTGGGGAGGAGTTCCAGATCGCCCTTTAAAAGGGGCTCATTCTTTTCCAGGGTCTCGGCGAGGCCGGCGGCTTCCTGGGGGCTGGAAGGGGGCTCTGCAAAGGGGGGGGCATGGAGGCTATAGGAGAGGGTAAAGGGGGCCTCCTGGATGTCGGCCTTGCCGGAGGGACCGTTAAAACTGGACCCCTCGGGAACCTTTCCCCCCAGGGTGATTTCCAGGTTCAATTCCCCCTCCTGGTTTTTATAGCTACCCGGCAGGGCCTTAATGTCCTTGATATAGCAGTCTTCGGTGCTATAGAGGTAGACCCTCCGCATGATCCCCCCAAACCACCACATGTCCTGGTTTTCGATATAACTGGCGTCACAGTAACGGACCACCTTGATACAGAGGAGGTTCTCCCCCTTCAATAGAAAGGGAGTAATATCGAACTCCGAGGGGAGCCGGGAATCCTTGGCGGCCCCCGCAAAGGAGCCGTTCACATAGAGGTAGAGGAGGCTCTCGGCGGAGCCCAGGTGAAGGATGACCCGGCGGTCCTCCCAGCCGGGGGGAATCGTAATATACCGCTGATAAAGCCCCGTAGGGTTTTCCCGGGGAGCCCGGGGGGGAGAGGCCTGATAGGGCATCTGGATGTTGGTATAGTGGGGCATATCAAAGCCTTGGAGGGTCCAGGTCCCGGGGACCGTAATTTCATCCCAGGTACTGTGATCGTAGGAAGCCTCGGTCCAAAGGGGTAGATCCTCCCAGGGACTGGAGAGGAGCTTAAAACGCCACCTGCCGTCGAGGGACAAAAACCAGGGGTTTTGTTCCCTCTGCCTAAACTGGGGGCCCCCTATGGCTTCTTTACGGGCCTCTTCGGGGCTTTTATGGGGAAGAATCAGGGTCCCCATGGGGAGGCGGTTAATTTCTTGAATTTCCGGGTTTTCCCAAAGGGGGAGCATGGATTCTGTCATGGCTTCATTATACCAGAGAGCTGTTAATTGTCGAGCTTGTCCCTTCCTTCTATGGGGTGGCTTGACCAAAGCCATCCCATGGATCAGTATCGATAAGATGACAGGAAAGGATAGAAAAGACTTCCGCCCCGAAGCCGCCATATTTGACATGGACGGCCTCATGCTGGAAACCGAGGCCCCCTTCGCCCCCGCCTGGGTCCAGGCGGGGAAGGAAGCGGGCTATGACATAGGTCCCGAAATTATCCAGGCCACCATAGGCATAGACGGGGAGGGGACCCGCCGGATCCTCACCGAAAAGTTCGGCCCCGATTTCCCCCTTAGGAAGATCTGGGACCAGGTGATCCGCCTGGTGACCGAAGACTTTGAGCGGGGCATAGCCCTTAAACCGGGCCTCATTGCCCTATTGGATCACCTCTCAGAAAAGAAGATCCCCGTGGGGGTTGCCACCTCTACCCGCCGGGACGGGGCCCTCTGGAAACTGACCAAGGCGGGCATCGAAGATCGCTTTGAGATCATCACCTGCGGGGACGAGGTCGTCAACGGCAAACCCGCTCCCGATATCTTCCTTCTAGCAGCCCGGCGAATGGGGGTAGACCCCTCTATCTGCGTGGGCTTTGAGGACTCCCCCCCGGGCCTTCTGGGCCTCCACCGGGCCGGCATAGCCTCGGTCTTCGTAAAGGATCAAGTCCAGCCCTCCCCGGAGATCCTGGCCACCGTGTGGAAGACCTATCCAGACCTCGGCCAGGCCTTGGAGTTGTTTTAAGTAGGTATGGAAAAATTTTACCCCCTCTTCATACCTTTGTGGTATGCCCAATAGAAAAAAGCTGGTCCCTCAAACCAGGAATCGATGTGGTATCCCTGGAGGATCTAAAAGACCGGCTCGTTTAGGTCTTTTTAATCATCCTCCCAAAATTCCTTATCCAGTGGTTTCATCTCTTTCAGGACCCCCGTAACCTCCTCGGTAAGTCTAAGGGCCCGCCGGGCAGCCCTCCTTTGAGCCAGTTCCTTTTCCCTAGCCTTCACTATGGTGGTCTCATTTCCCCCCAATAGGTAGTCCAGAGTGACCCCCAGGGTGACGGCGATATCATAGGCCATGGTCACTTCGGGTACCCGCTTATGCTTAATCCAGCTGTACAGGGTATTTACCCTTATATTCAGATAGTTAGCATAATCTTTGAGGCTCATGTTTTGAGCATGGATAAGGGGCCTCGCCCGGGCCCAAAATGTTTCTCCTCTCATATATCTAATATATAAAAAATAACAAAAATTGTCAATACCTTTAGTATTCTTCGGTCAAAATGGGAAATTGCAAATTGGTACGTAAATACCAATTTGGTTTACACATTTTAGGGTATTTGTACCAATTCGCCATAAATTGGTACACAAATGCTAATTTTAGCAAAACATTTTAGGGTATTTGTACCAATGTGAGGATGTGCTCATCGAGTTTAAGCAATCGGCATTTATCCGGAATATTAGCGAAGAGAACATCCGTCATGCATTTTTGAACCCACATTATGACGGCCCGATTGAAGAAGGCGGCTTAACCAACCGTTTCCTTAGACTTGGATTTGACTTGAATGGTAATTTACTAGAAATAATGTATAATGAATACGAGGATCGGGTTTGCATATTCCATGTAATGAGGTGTAGAAGCATATTTTTTCATTTATTAGAGCCTTAACAGAAGGAGTAAAGGTTGGAAAGGATGACAGAAGAAGAAGCATATGCTCTTGATGAGCATTACACTAATAATCCCCCCAAGGTTGACCGGTCAAAAGCTCGCATCCGTATTCCCATGGTGCGAATAGACGGTGCTACAGCTGAATACCTTGCAAAAGAATCAAGGGCTTTAAATAAAAAGCCAGAAGAAATTATTAGCGGTTTGGTTTCGGAGAAACTTGCTAAAGCACATTAAAATGTTTTACCCGCCGTACCCGCCGTGACTTAGCAAGGGTTTCCTCATGAAAGCAAAAACAGATAAAAAAATCGAAGGGATGGTGGTGGGGCTCGTCCAGACCAATTGCTGGTTCTACCCCTTGGAAGAGACCCAGGACACAGAGAAGGGCCCCTCAGGCGAACAGCCTTGTGTTGTTATTGATCCCGGTGATGAGGCCCCCTTACTCATTAAGCGTTTAGATGAGCTTGGCTGGATACCCCGCTATATATTCCTGAGCCATGGACATTTTGACCACCTCTTTGCCCTGCCGGATCTGATCGAGCATTACAACAAATTCCTGGATACGCCGCCCCAGGTGGGCATACACCGGCTGGATGTTCAGTACCTGGGTAAGGATGCCTATGGGGCCCACCAGGAAAGCGTCAGGGCCGCCACCGGGAGCAGCGCCTATCTGGACCCCCTCTGGAAACCCCTCCCCGAGGCGGACCTCATCTTTGAGGAGGGCAGCCAGGCCGGACCCTTTCAGATCCTCCATGTCCCCGGCCATACCCCCGGAAGCGTCTGTTTTTATGACAGAGAGGGCGGCCTCCTCTTTAGCGGCGATACCCTTTTCCGCATGGGCCGGGGCCGCACCGACCTCCCTGGAGGCAACGAAGAGCAGCTGCACCAAAGTCTCGCGAGGCTCCTTAGCATGGACAAGGGGACCAAGGTCTACCCCGGGCATGGTGCGGTTACGAGTATAGGTGATGAATTGCAATATTATAGGTAGGTTTGATCTCGCCACATACTATATATAACCCCAAGAGGGGTGGGTGCCGCTCAGGTCTAGGAATTGAGATGAACCCGCCTACGGAGCCCCCGGCACCCAGTTTCTTGTCTTCTATCATTGCGTTCAGCTTCCCTCGCACATACTGGATGCCGGAGATCCCTTCATTATCCTATTCTGCTCTACTCGAGGTCTCCTACGACGGGGAATTCTGCGCATGTATGCGCCGATATTACCTAGCCCCAAGCAGCCCCCACCCCTCCTAGTGTTTATCCCTTCATGTGGCGAGATAAAACCAAATTGCCTGGTGATAAAGCAAATTTACTCAACACTTATGGGTAAGAGATGATTACTGCGTATGGTGATAGCCCAGGATGATGATCACTTCACTGGAGCCTTATAGAGCCCAGCGCAAAGTGACTGACACCCTTGTTATGCATCATTCAAAATTTTTCTTCCCCCATTTAACTTGGAGGATTGATTATGTAAAGGCTCTTCTCAATCCAACCGCTCATTGCTTGCTCAGCTGGAGCAAAAAATGCTCCTGGCGGCGACATTGGCAGGAGAATGGTGTTAAATACTGGAACTTAGGTTAAGGGCTTTCCCTGCCACCGGAGCCGCTAGGGGCATGTTTTTGTCCAGCGGTGAGGGAGTATGGAGGTCTTGGATTAAGGAGGCTGTGGCGAGATCACACCTACCTCTAGATTATTTAATATAATTCAAGGAAAATTATATTGGAGTTATATATTAAAACCTTCATTGTTTTTTTCATTATCTTCTTTATACCCATAGTAGGTATCCCTGCACAGCATGCAGAATCTGGGGTTCTTTATTTTCATGTCATTGATGAAGAGGAGACCCTCGTTTTTAATAATTACTATAACCAAAATCCCAGATCGACATTTAATGAAAGAGGTGAATTATTACATCCCAATTTGGTTTCTTCAGAAGTTATTATTCTCCCTGTATTTGAGATGGGTCAACAGAGGACCAACGAACATGGGAACCCTGACTTTGTAGCTATTAGAACGGGAATTAGACTGGACAGAAATTTGATACAAGAAGTCAACATGGAAACTCACATATTTTCTGGAGAACCCCTCATATCATTTACCCTTACTCCCGAGGGTGGGGTGATGTTTTTTAACTATACCATGAGGAATATCGGAGAACTCATGGTTATCGTTTTGAATAACCAGGTTAGAGTTATTGCCCGTATTATAGCCCCTATACGAGAAGCTGGAATGATTCAAGGTTTTAATGTAGAAGAAGCAATGATGATATATGATCTTTTAAAATAAAGCATAACCATGTTTTGCCCCAAAATTTGCCACAGGCGTTTCCCGCGGCATAGTTTCCTGCGCTATTGGGGTACGCCTGTGTGAGACCTTATTATACAGTACTATGTACCTTTTTATGCCCGTAAAACCTTAATTCCCCGGCGAATAGGCCATTCTGCCGTTTTGGCCTACAGCTACAAACCTGCCGCTGCCATAGGCGATATTCTGGATACTATTAGTACCAAATCCGCTAGCTCCGGGGGTACCTGGATTTGCGCCGGTTCCATCGCCGCCTGCTATGCCTGTCCAGCTTATGCCATCTGTAGAATACGCCATTCTGCCATTACCACCTACAGCAACAAACCTGCCGCCACCATAAGCGATGCCATTGATTTGATTTTGTCCAAATCCACTATCTCCGGGGTCAGTTGGTTCTGCGGTGGCTCCGGTGCCGCCTGCTATGCTTGTCCAGCTTGTGCCATCGGTCGAATACACCATTCTGCCTCCAGCGCCTACACCAACAAACTTGTTGCCGCCATAGGTGATTCCCAGGATTCGACCTAAACCAAAATCGCTAGTACCGTCTCCAGTACCTCCTGCTATGCCTGTCCAGCTTGTGCCATCTGCAGAATACGCAATTCTGCCACTTTCACCCACAGCAACAAACTTATTATCGCCATATGCGATTCCCCAGATTTCATTAGTACCAAATTCACTATCACCGGGGTTAGCTGGTGCCGCGATGTTTTGAGAGCCGCCTGCTATGCCTGTCCAGCTTAGACCATCTGTAGAATACGCCATTCTGCCCTGATAACCTACAGCAACATACCTGCCGCCGCCATAAGCGATTCCTTGGATTTGATTAGTACCAAATTCGCTGGCTCCGGGGGTGGGTGGATTTGGGCCGGTTCCAGTGCCGCCTGCTATGCCTGTCCAGGTAATGCCGAGGTTATTAGGCTCGCCATTATTATTGTCGTTGTTGTCACCTCCCGTAGGGCTAGAGCAGGCAGCCAAAGACAAGACTATTGCACTGATGAGGGTGATAAAGCCAAAAAACTTCAATTTTTTTAACACATTTTTCATAATAACTCCTTTTTACGCAGAAAATAGACATTTTTTAAGGAAAATACCTGGCAGTATTTCATTATACAGGTAATAATCTGTGGGTGAGTGTACTTCACCAGTGGATAATTGTCAAGGGTATTGTAGTGAATAAAATTGAATTTATTAACTGGTGGTATATCGTAGTGAAGTCAAGTTTACGGCAAATTTTAGCTCTGAATATTAAGAAACGCAGATATATACTAGGCCTTTCACAGGCAAAACTGGCCGAAGCCGCTAACATTGCTACAGCTTATGTCGCCATGATTGAACTGGAAAAGAAATTCCCCTCTGTGGATGTCCTGGAACGGATTGCCCATGCCTTACAAATAGACCCGCCAGAACTTTTTTCCAAAGCCTGTTATCCATCGGAAGCAGTTAAGGACCTTCACCGGTCTGTGTTAACCGGCATAGAACAGATTGTAAAAAACCATATCGAAGAATTTGAGGCAAAAGTAAACTCCGGCGATTTTGAAGCCCCACAGAATGAAAAAGATGCACAGACAAACCAGAAATCTGGTAAATAAATCGATACTGCTTCCGGAAGCTGACCTCATTATCCCTTCACTGCTGGTTAAATACATGCCTAATTTACTGAACACCCACCAAGTCCCCTCTCGCTGGTCAGCAAACAATCGCCAGAAGGGAACCTCACTCGTATACACTCGTTCGGTGGGGGTTCCTGTCGGCTCCAGCTGCAGCGAACTCCTTCATCTAAATAATAAATATATAGCTTATTTGTGCTGCAGAAATCGCCGCCAGGAATTTTTGCAGCACCAGCGTTGAAAGATACGCGTGGTTCGATAGAAGATGATCATCGAAAATCACCTGCATGGTATAGTTTGACACCTTTGTCGTGCATCATTCAAAATTTATCTTCCCCCATCATACTTGTAGGATGGATTATGATAGGCTCTTCTCGATCTGCCCGAGCATTGCTTGCTCAGCTGGAGCAAAAAATGCTCCTGGCGACGACATTGGCAGGAAAAAAATGCTATGTATAGTTGGTTAGGTATAAGGCTTTCCTGCCACAGGAGTCGCTAGGGGCATGTTTTTGTCCAGCGGTGAAGGGATAATGAGGTCTTCGAATTTAATGTATCAATCATTATAATCCTGCTATACTACTCACAGGAGACATCATGCCTAATAAAATAATAATGAAGACCCCCATCGCGGAGCTGGATGGGGATGAGATGACCCGGATCCTTTGGGGTCTTATTAAAGAGATGCTCATCCTTCCCCGGGTGGATCTAAAAACCGAGTACTTCGATCTGGGGATAGAGAACCGGGAAGCCACCGGGGATCAGGTGACCCACGATGCCGCCCAGGCCATAGCCCGGCTGGGGGTGGGGGTAAAGTGTGCTACCATCACCAGCAATACCGCCAGGCAGAGGGAGTACAAGCTGAGCAAGCTGCACCCCAGCCCCAATGCCACCATCAGGGCGGCCCTGGACGGGACGGTCTTTCGCCGGCCCATTAATGTGTCCCGGATAAGACCTACGGTCTCTACCTGGAAGGAGCCCATAGTCATAGGCCGCCACGCCTACGGGGACATCTATAGGGGGGCCGAGATGATCATTCCCGGCCCGGGGACGGTGGAGCTGGTCTATAGGGATCTTCAGGGCCGGGAAGAGCGGCGCATGGTCGCCGACATGAAGGAGCCGGGGATAGTCATGGGGATCCACAACCTGGATGATTCGATCCGGAATTTTGCCCGGGCCTGCTTTCTTTATGCCCTGGATGAAAAGCTTCCCATCTGGTTTGCCGCCAAGGATACGATTTCCCAGACCTACGACGGCCGTTTTAAGGATCTCTTCGAAGAGGTCTATCAGCAAGAGTTTAAAGAAAGATGCGACGAGGCGGGCCTCAGTTACTATTACACCCTCATCGATGATGCGGTGGCCCGGGTGATGAAGCACCAGGGGGGCTTCCTCTGGGCCTGCAAGAACTACGACGGGGACGTAATGAGCGACATGATCGCCAGCGCCGCCGGCAGCCTGGCCATGATGACCAGTGTCCTCGTGTCCCCCCAGGGGGTCTTTGAGTACGAGGCGGCCCATGGGACGGTTCAACAGCACTACTACCGCTGGCAAAAGGGCGAAAAGACCAGCACCAACCCGGTGGCCCTCATCTTCGCCTGGACCGGGGCTCTGGCCAAGCGGGGCGAACTGGACGGGACCCCCGATCTTGTTGCCTTCGCCCGGACCCTAAGGGATGCTTCACTTTCTACCATAGAGGAGGGGAACATGACGGGGGATCTGGCGAACCTCTCGAATCCCCGGCCAGAGAAGGTTCTTAACTCCTGGGAATTCCTCGAAAAGGTTAAAGAAAAGCTCTAGGCTCCCAGAGCCTTATGTTTGGGCCGGCGATAGGGGGGCATAAAATAAAGCCTATCCATCTGCCATTCAAAGGAATAGCTCCGCCCCTTTCCCAGGGGGTGAATCCGAAGAAGGGTCAGGGCGGCGGTCCTAAAGGCGAAGACCGGGGTCTCTGGGCTGCCTGGGGGGGGATTAGCTTCATCGGGGCACAGAATAGCCGCAGAGAGGAGGGGAGGGTACTCTAATAAAACGGGACTTCCGCAGATCTCCTTTATGCGAAGGTCCAGGTTTAAGGCTGGACCAAAGAGGGAGAGACCCTCCCAGGCGGGGGAGGGCAGCTTCAGGCCCAGGGGGCAGCGGACCAAGACCCCGCTCCCTATCCATCCTTCATTCATTATGGTAGCTTCCCGGATCTTCTGTGCCAGGGCCTTCAAGTCCCCGGGCCCCAGGGCTTCACCCAGCTGGGCCAGGATGGCTCCGGGGGGAAGGGAGCGGGCCCCCAAGAGGGCCTGGGAAAAGAGGCTTCGTCTGTAATCCTCCAGGGCCTTGATTGTTTCTTCCTGGGGGACCAAAAAAAGAAAAAGGGCCCCATCCGGCTTTATTCCAAGGCTACCCAAGGCGGCTTCTCCCTATTATAGTAGTAGTGTGTAATCCGATAATCATTTTATAAGGAAGGGCTATGAAGTATAAGACTAAGCTGCTGGTGGATCGCTTCGCATCAATTATTTCAAAGTGGCCCCAGGTGGAATGTATCTCCATCAACGAGGCGGCCCTGCCGGATACCCTGGATCCCTATTTTGCGGTCATCCTGGATGTGTTCTATAAAGATCAGATTCCCGGCCCCGAGGACAGGCAGAAATTATACGGCAACGACCTGGGGGCCTTCGAGAGTTCCGGCGGCGGCGCCAAGGATCGCTTCCTGGTGGGAGACATTCCCATCCGCCTGGAGTATAAGTCCATTGCCATGGTGGAAGAACTGGTCTCCATCGCCGACACCAAGCTCTATTCCCTCTGGCTTATAAAGGACTCGGGGACCTATGGCTTTTACCGTCTCTCCCAGGGGGAGATCATTTACTCCCAAAGTGACTGGATCAAGGGCATCCGGGGGCGCTTAAAAAACCTGGGGGAAGAGTTCTGGTTCAACATGAGGAATGCCACTGAATCCAAGATGGAACACTTCCTCAGTGACCTGGGGGCGGCCTTTATGCAGGAGGATCAGTTCTTCTATTTGACCTCCGCGGCGGGCTTTATCAAGAGCGCCTGCCTCACCCTCTTTTGCATCAATAAGCATTTTGAGCCCTCCCATCGGGCCTATTATTCCCAGGTTCTGGCCCTCAAGTCCCTGCCCAATGCCTTCCCGGCTTCGCTGGAAACCTTTTTATCCTCCGACCCGGAGATGACCATGGAGCGGAAGTTCCACCTGGCCCAGCTCATCGCCAAGGGAATCGTGGCCCTATGAGGTCCCTCTTTCTTGGCTTCATCCTGCTCCTCTTCCTCCTTCCCGGGGGGGAGCTTTTTACCCAAGACTATCCCCCCATCCTGGCCGACCCGGGGCAGATCCTCTCCTGGCCCCAAAGCAGCTGGCGGGACCGGCGCTTCGAGGTTTTTTCCTGGGACCGCTACCCGGAGATCCTCATCTTCGACACGGCGGATTTTGAGATCCAGGCGAAGCTCTTTAAGCGCCTGGCTTTTTTCGTGGAAAAGTCGGGCTTTAGGGGACGGCTGGCCCATGATCACGAGATCGCCCATCTCCACGGCTGGAACGCCCATAACTATAGGGCCGAGGATCTGGCGAATTTTTTCCAGACCGCCCGGCTGAACGATTTTCCCCTTTTGGAAGAAGAGTGGGAGCTGGAGTACATCCTCTACTCCGCGGGGGTCCTGCGCTGGGACGCCCAGCGGGGCATTACCGCCGGCCGTGGGGCGGTCCTGTCCATCTCCCGGGAGGGGAGCCACCAGAGCTTAAGGCCCCGCTTCATGGCCCACGAGGTCTTCCACGGCCTCTTTTTCATAGACCAGGATTTTAGGAATTTTTCCCAGCGCCGCTGGGAGGCCCTGCCCGATTATGCCCGGACCTTCTTTCTGGGCTGGTTGAATTTAAGCGCCTACGATATCACCGACGAATACCTGGTGGTGAACGAGTTCATGGGCCATATCCTCCAGTTCCCCCCGGCCAATATTCCCTGGTACTTTGGGGAGCACCTGCCCAACCAGATGGCCGCCCCCACGGCAGGCTTAAGGTCCATCCTGCCGGCCCGGGAAACCCGCACCCTCGAGGGCCGCCCCTTTTGGCCCGACCTGGCCGAGACCTTCGCCCGGGAAGCCGATGCCTTTTCCCTCTATGTGACCCAGCGCTGGAACCTCCAGCCCGGACGGCCCTGGCGCTAAGCTCCCCCTAGTTTTGTTTTCTATAATAAGCTACATTCCTCTCATGCACCCCATCTTTACAAACCTGTTGGAACGATACCCCGACCTCTCTTCCTGTGCCGAAGCAATCACCGGTGCGGCGGAGCTGCTTTTAAAGACCGCCCAGGAGGGGAGGAGCATCCTCATCTGCGGAAACGGGGGCAGTGCCGCCGACGCGGATCATATCTGCGGGGAACTGGTAAAAAGCTTCTGCAAGAAGCGGCCCATAGACCCGGAGGTCGCGGCCGAATTAACCCGGCTGGATCCCGAGGGCGCCCAAATTGCCTCCCGGCTCCAGGGGGGGGTCAGGGCCCTCTCCCTGGCCCAGCATCCGGCCCTTACTACGGCCTTTGGGAACGACGTGGACCCCCACCTGGCCTTTGCCCAGCAGTGCCATGTCTACGGTCAGAGGGGGGACCTCTTCTGGGGGATCTCCACCTCGGGGAATGCGACAAACGTCTGCGCCGCCGCCCTGGTGGCCCGGGCCCAGGGACTCAGCGTTTTGGGGATGACGGGCCTTGGGGGGGGAAAGCTCAAGGGCCTCTCGGATGTCTGCATCAATGTGCCCCGTACAGAAACTTACGAGATTCAGGAGCTCCATCTTCCGGTCTACCATGCCCTCTGCCTTTTTATTGAAGACCGTATCTGGTAAACTAGGGCTTTGGAGGAACAGGTGTACAAGAGTGTAGATCCCAAGGTGAGCTTTCCCAAACTGGAAGAAGAGGTCCTGGCCTTCTGGGAAAAAAATCAGACCTTTAAAAAATCCATCGCCATGCGGGAGGGGAAGGAGGAGTTTGTCTTCTACGACGGCCCCCCCTTTGCCACGGGGCTGCCCCATTTTGGTCATTTTATCCCCAGCACCGTGAAGGACATCATCCCCCGCTACCAGACCATGAGGGGGAAAAAGGTTGAACGCCGCTTTGGCTGGGACTGCCACGGCCTCCCCATCGAAAACCTCATCGAACAGGAACTCAACCTTAATTCCAAAACCGAAATTGAAGCCTACGGCATCGCCGAATTTAACGAGGCCTGCCGGGCCTCGGTGCTCCGCTACGTGGACGAATGGCGGCAGACCATCACCCGCCTGGGCCGCTGGGTGGACTTCGACAACGATTATAAGACCATGGAAAATGATTACATGGAGAGCATCTGGTGGGTGGTAAAGACCCTCTGGGAAAAGGATCTTATCTACGAGGGCTACTATGTGCTTCCCTACTGTCCCCGCTGCGCCACGGTTCTTTCTAACCACGAACTCAACCTGGGGGGCTATAAGGATGTCCACGACCCCTCAATAACGGTCCGCTTTAAGGTGGCCGAAGGGGCCCTACTGGGAAACCAGGCCTGCCCCCCCTCCACCTACTTCCTGGCCTGGACCACCACCCCCTGGACCCTCCCCTCCAATTTGGGGCTGGCCCTGGGGCCCGATCTCGATTACGTCCTCTTACTGGACAAGAAGAGCCCCCAGGGGGAACACTACATCCTCTGCGAAAGCCTCATAGGAAGCTACTATAAAGATGAAAGTGACTATGAAATCCTCTGGAAGGCCCAGGGGAAGGATCTGGCCGGCATAGCCTACGAGCCCCTCTTCCCTTACTTTGCCCAGCACCGCAGTGAGGGGGCCTTTCGGACCTTTATGGGAGATTATGTCTCCACCGAGAACGGCACGGGGATAGTTCACATCGCTCCCGGCTTTGGGGAGGATGATGCCCGGGTTCTTAAGGGGACCGGGGTTCCGACCATCTGCCCCGTGGACAGCGAATGCCGCTTTACCGCCGAGGTAGGGGACTTCCAGGGTCTCTTCGTCAAGGACGCAGACCGGGCCATCATGGATCACCTCAGGGCCCAGGGGAGCCTGGTAAAGCGGGACCAGATCCTCCACGCCTATCCCCATTGCTGGCGATGCGAGAGCCCCCTGATCTACCGGGCGGTGAACTCCTGGTTTGTCCGGGTGGAGGAGATAAAGCAGGATCTGCTGGATGCCAACGATCAGATCCACTGGGTGCCGGGCCACATCAAGACCGGCCGCTTTGGCAAGTGGCTCCAGGGGGCCCGGGACTGGGCCATCAGCCGGAACCGTTACTGGGGGAACCCTCTGCCCATCTGGGTCTGCCCGGACTGCGGAAAAAAGATCTGCATAGGCAGCCGGGATGAACTCAAGGAACTGTCGGGGGTCTACCCCCATGACCTCCACAAGCACTTCGTGGACAAGATAACTATCCTCTGTGCCAAGACCGGGGGGAGCTGCGGGGGCACCATGGTCCGGATCGGCGAGGTCCTGGACTGCTGGTTCGAATCGGGGGCCATGACCTATGCCCAGAATCATTATCCCTTCGAGAACAAAGAATACTTCGAGGATCATTTTCCCGCCGATTTTATCAGCGAGAGCCTGGATCAGACCCGGGGTTGGTTCTACACCCTCATGGTCCTCTCCACGGCCCTCTTTAAAAAGCCGGCCTTTAAGAACTGCATAGTCAGCGGTATAGTCCTGGCCTCCGACGGCCGGAAGATGAGCAAAAGCTTAAAAAACTACACCGACCCGGTGGATGTGATAAACACCTATGGGGCCGATGCGGTCCGGCTCTTCCTGGTCCACTCGCCCCTCCTTAAGGCCGACGATCTTCGCTACAACGATGAGGGGGTGAAGGAAGTCTTAAAGAGCATCCTCCTTCCCCTCTGGAATGCCTACAGTTTTTATGTCACCTACGCCAACATAGACGGCATAGAGCCCAAGGCTCCGGAGGACCCATCGAACCCCCTGGACCAGTGGATCCTCTCCCTGGCCGAGGCCCTGGTGGAACGCTGCAGTACCGCCCTGGACAGCTACGATCTGGCAAAAGCGGTGGACCCCATCGTGGAGTTCATCGACCTCCTCAATAACTGGTACATCCGCCGGTCCCGCCGCCGCTTCTGGAAGGCCCTGGGGCCCGAGGGCAGCTCCGACCGGGACAAGGCCGAGGCCTACGACACCCTCTACGATGTGCTGAAGACCCTTATCATCGTGGCGGCCCCCTTCATGCCCTTCACCACCGAGGCCATCTGGGGAAACCTCCGCAGGGAGGACGAGAGCGAATCGGTCCATCTCTTGGATTATCCCCAGGTAAGGGCCCAGAGGCGAAACCAGGACCTGGAGTTCCGGATGGCCACGGTGCAGAAGGCGGTCTCCATGGGGCGGGCCCTCCGCTCCCAGTACAACGTCAAGGGCCGCCAGCCCCTGGAAAGTCTTAGCCTCGTGAGCCCCCAAGGGGAGGAGCGAAGGATCCTCACCGAGATGGAAGACATCATCCGGGAAGAACTGAACGTAAAGAAGGTCATCTTCCGGGAAAACGAAGAGGACCTGGTGGAGTATGAGGCCAAGGCCAACTTTAGGGTCCTGGGCAAGGAACTGGGAAAGAACATGAAGGAGGGGGCCGATAAAATCGCCGCCCTCAGCCAGGCTGAGATCAAGGAGATCCTCGCTGGAGCCAGCCTTTCAATTAACCTGGAGGGGGCTTCGGGGCCCCTGGAAATCACCCTGGAAAAGCTGGACATCCGGCGCATAGAGAAGGCAAACCTCAAGATCCTCAACGAGGGGACCCTGACGGTGGGGCTCGACACGGAAATTAGCCCCGAACTCCTCATGGAAGGGGAGGTCCGCGACCTGGTCCGGGGGGTTCAGAACCTCCGCAAGGACCTGGGCCTGGAGGTTACCGATAGGATCATCCTTAAGCTCCAGGGCCCCGATAGCTTACGGGCCGCTTGGGAGGCCTTTAAGGACTATGTGGCAGATGAAACCCTCTCTATAGAAAGTACCTGGGCCCAGGCCGAGGACATGAGGGACCTGGAAGGGGGAGCATGGAGGGTGAAGATTGAAAAGGCCTAGGATCTGGGGAGCCCTGACGCTCCTCCTCCTCGCCGCATCCTGCGCCACCACCCCCCGGGGCTCCCTGCATCTTCCTGATGGGGCTCCGGATTTCTCCCTCCTCCCCCCAGGGGCCAATGTATACCTCTGGGCAGATACCCAAGCCGCCCGGCCCGTCTTGGAGATCCTCTCCCTGGGGGGCCTTAACTCCCGGGATGCGGCCCAGATCCTGGACCGGACCACGGCGGTCATGGCTGGCTTCTACCCCCCCGGGGGGGAGCAGAGCTTCTACCTGGCAGGGCAGGGTAATTACCCCAGCGGGGGGGCCCGGTTCTCCATGGGCTTAAGCGGCGACTGGAGCCGCATACGGTCCGCCGCCGGGGGCCGCTACTGGCACTCGGCCTCGGCCAACCTGGGGGTGGCCCTGGGGCCCCATCTGGCCATGGTAAGCGATGGAGACCCCCTCTCTGTATCTTCCGCCGCCGGGGAGGAGACTCTAGTCCCCCAGGGCTTCGAGGACTTCCGCCGCCCCCTGGCCCTGGCAGGCTGGCTGGGGAATCCCCTTTCTACCCTCGATTCCTTCATGGCCTTCCTGGGGCTTCCCCTCCAGATCCCGGCCCAGGAGTTCTATTTTGGCCTCGATTCCCCTTCCCCCTATGAATACGAAATGGTCCTCATGATTAAGGCCGATTCCCCCAGCCAGGCGGGCTCCCTCTTGGCCCTTTTTTCTACCGCCCGGTTCTTCCTCCTCTCTGCCATGTCCCTCCAGGGTGCTGATACCCCGGTTTTGCCCATCCAGGAGGCGGGGGCCCTCCTCTTTAGCAACCTTCCCCGCCAAGAGGGGGATTCCCTCATTCTGCGAACCCCAGCCCTGGACCTGGACCATATAGCTTTACTTTTTTTCCTCTTTTCGTTACAGTAAGATTAGCACCTACATGAAAGAGAGAGAGGATTATGCCCACCTACGGATACGAATGTAAGAGTTGCAAGCACACCTTTGATGCCTTTCAGAGCATGAAGGATGATCCCCTAACAGAATGCCCCAAGTGCCACAAGGAACTGCGCCGCCTTATTAACGGGGGCGGAGGGCTCATCTTTAGGGGGGGCGGTTTTTATGTGAACGATAAATCCGGCGGCTCCTCCAAGGCCGAAGCATCCAAGTCCGAGGGCCCTAAGGCCGAGGCCTGCGGAAGCTGTGCCCAAGCCGAGGCCTGTCCCGCCGCCGTCACCGCCTAGGCTCCTTTAAGGGGGGGATGTGTTTGGTTTATCCAAAAAGAGCCCCGGAAAAGAAGGCCGCTCCTACAAATTTTTATGCGAAAACTGCGGCGCCGATGTCCCCAGGGACGCCAAGACCTGCCCAAAATGTAAAAGCTCCTTTTCCAATATCCGCTGTCCCTTCTGCGAGTTTGTGGGGGAAGAACAGCTCTTTATAGAGGGCTGCCCCACCTGCGGTCACCGGATCTCGGGGCTGGGGGAGGATGAGCCGCAAAAACAGGGCCGGCCAGCAAGGACCCCCCGAAAAAGCAGGCAGGCCCACCAGTATACCCACGGGCCCCTGCCGCTCTGGGTCTATATCCTGACCACCGCCGCCTTTACGGCCACCCTGGCGGCCCTCTTCCTCCGGCTTATACGCTAGGGCCTAGACCGGGACCTTGGTATCCATGTCAGCAAAGATGTCCTTCACCGCACTATGCCGGGCCCTGCCAAAGGCCTCAGGCAGGGTGGCTGAAAGGTACTGCCCCGGCAGGACCGCCGAAAAGGGGGCATGGTAGTAGGGGTCTTGGGCCTTCAGGTTGAGGATCTTATCCCCCTTAAGGGAATCATCATAGGATATAAGATAGACATTTTTCGTGGCCCCCCCGGCTATGCGGGAAAGGCGGATCATCCTTTCTGAATCTTCGTCATGGGATAAATAGATGAAAAGGGCGGTCCCCGGATCGAGACAGCAGACCGGGCCGTGGAGGAACTCCTCAAAATCGTAGGCAGAGGCGGGGTAGCAGAGGGTCTCCAGCTCCTTTAGGGCCGACTCTGAACCGGCGGCAGAGGCGGGGCCCTTGCCGGTAAAGATATAGTGATTGGCCTCCTTCAGGGCCTCCCTATGACCCAGGAAAAAAGCTGCGCAGCTCTCCTGGTTTTCTTTCATGTAGCTTATGGACTCCTTAAGGCCCCCCAACTGGGATGCCAGGGCCCCTTCGTCCAGGGTGCCGCTCTTTCGGGCCGCCCCCAGGGCCGCCAGGTAGAGGGCCAGGACCGTGCCGGTATAGCCCCTGGTTTTGGGCCCCGCGGTTTCGTTGTCCACGTCCAGGACCAGGGGGCAGTCCCCTGCCTGGGCCACCGGGGTCTCGAGGCTATAGCTAAGGGTAGCCGCCGGAATGCCCTGGCCCTGGAGGCGGGAGATAAGGGCCAGGGTGTTGGTGGACCGGCCTCCCTGGCTTACCGCCAGGGCCAGGGGCCTCTCTCCATAGAGCCGGCCGCACATGCTGGGGGCCAGGACGCTTACTTCGATGTGCAAGAGGGCTTCGATAAAGTCCCGGGCAGAATTACAGGCATGGTAGCTGGTGCCGCTCCCTATAAGGTAGATCCGATCCGGTTTATGTTTGGTGTATAAATCGGCGAAGGGCCCCAGGCAAGCCTCCCGGGTTTGAAGGATCCGCTCCAGGTATTCCCCCTGGCTCAGGTAATAATCGTACATGGTAGCTTCCATAATACTTCCTCTTTATATGGACAAAGGATTTTCAGTATAGTAGCCTAAAGGGCACTGTCTGTCCACAAAGCCATGTATCGTGGCGGAGGGGTGGAAGCAAAGGACTCCCATGGATTATGTCATAGGCATTGACAGCGGTTCCACCAAATACCTAATCAAAGCCCGAAGCCTCGATGGGCAGATCCTGGGCCAGGTCAAAGGCCCCACCGCCAACCACCGGATCATAGGGACCGAAAAGGCTGGGGAGGCCATCAAGACCATGGTGACAGAGCTCCTCTCTTCCTTTGGGGCTGCCCCCGGGGACTGCCGCTGCCTGGTGGCCGCTGCGGCGGGGATAGATTCTGAACAGGACCGGGCCGCCGTCCAGGCCCTCTATGGGGTCCTGGGGCTGTCGTGCCCCCTCTTCTGCATGAACGATGCCATGGCGGCCCTCTATGCCGCTACCCAGGGCCAGGGGGTCCTCTCCATCAGCGGCACCGGGTCTATCGCCGTGGGGCGCAATAGCCAGGGCCGCATCACCCGCTCCGGGGGCCACCCCACCAGCATCTTTGGGGATGAGGGCTCCAGCCGCTGGATGGCCCTCATGGCCATGCGCCATGCCTCCCGCTGGATAGATGGGATGGTCCCCCCCTCAGCCTTAACCGATAAACTCGATTCCTTTTTTGGGGGCCTGGACGCAAATAAGCTTTCCCAGACGGCGGCCCGCTACAAGCAGAGCCCAGTGGAAACAGAACTGGCGGTCCTGGTGTACGAAGCCGCCAAGGAAGGGGACCAGGGGGCCCTGGAGATAATCCAACAGGGGGCCCGGGAGCTCTTCGACCTGGCACTCTCCTGTGTGCATAAGCTTTCCCTGGACCAGGACCCCTCATTTAAGTCCGGGGTCTGGGGCTCCGTCTTCGTGGAGAACCATTTTTTTTATGAGACCTATAGGGATCTTTTCCTAAAAGCCTACCCCCAGTGCCAGGTGGTGTTCCCCCAGGGTGATGCGGCCGACGGGGCCCTCGATCTGGCGGCGGACTACCTGGAAGGCAAGATCCCCTTTATCGGCGAATTGTAAAAGGAGGCTAAGGATGGAATTAAAGGAACATGATGTCTATGTGCTCTATGCGGCGGAAAAGCTTTCGGGGGCCACCCCGGCCCAGCTTACCCGCTTCCTCTTCGAAAGCGGGATCTTCCAGGGCTTTGACCTGAGCTGGTCCCTGGCCAACCTTAACGAGGCCGGGCACCTGGTCCAGGCCATTTCGTCTAACGGTATCTGCTACGAGATAACCGACCAGGGTAAGAATGCCTTGGCCCAGGGCCTCTCGGAGGCCGACCAGGGGAAGCTCAAAGAGCTGGACGAAAAGGGGGCAGAGTTTTCCCGGATCTTCCGCATCGAAGAGGACTACCCGGCCCAGTACACCGAGTCGGCCAATGCCATCGTGCCGGTTTTTCTTTCCATCCGGGAGGGGGCCAAGATTCTAATGAAGGTCTCCATCATCGTAGAGGACACTGAAACGGCCAGGGATATCACCAAGAACTGGGCCCAGAATGCCCGGGACACCTATAAGGCCATATGGGAATCCATAGGCCAGGGGAGACCCTTTCCCTCCTTCACCCCCTACTAGGAGGGCCCCCATGTCAAACTACGAAACCTATCCCCTTTGGAATCCCCGCCTCCCTTACCCCTCAGAAAACGAAATGCCCTTCCCCCAGGGGATGGGCCACATCCTGGCCCACGACGGCCGGGTGGACATCCTTCCCTTCCTCCATGATGTGTCCATCGCCGCCTTTGAAGGCCGGATTTATCTGGCCTGGTATAACTCCACCGATGCGGAGATCTGGGGCTCTTCGCTGATCCGGGGAAGAAGCTCCGCCGACGGGGGAAACAGCTGGTCAGAACCCTATACGGTGGCGGGAAGGATAGATTCATCGGAGGAGCACTTTGTGCCGGTGAACCTTTTTCCCCGCCGGGGGGTCCTCCACGCCACGGTCACCGAGATGGCGGGGAAAAACATGACCACGGGGCTCCATCTTTTTACCCGGGGGGCCGGCGATAATGACTGGACCTTTACAGCCCGGATAGGGGAGGGCTTTATCTGCAACACGGTCCCCCAGCTAATGGACAACGGCAACTACCTGTCCCCGGCCTGGATGCCCATGAAGCAGGAGACCCCTGCCTTTCCGGCGGCCCTGATCAGCCAGGGGGATGATATCGCCAAACCCTGGCGCTGCCGCTTCTTCTACGACCCCCTCCATCCCCAGGCAGTGAGGATCCGCTGTCCCGAAACCACCTTCAGCCTCAAGGGCCCCCAGATTACCGCCTATGTCCGGAACGACGAGGGGCCTTCCTATGTCTTTCAAAGCAATGACTACGCCGAGACCTGGAAGGGGCCCTATATTAACCCCATGACGGTGGGGAACTCCAAGCTCTTTGCGGGGAAGCTCAAGGATGGAAGGAACTACCTTATCTATAATGCCGACCGGGGCTACTTTATCCGGACCCTCCTGGTCATGGCCGTCTCGGATCCGGGGGAAGGGCAGTACAGCCGGGTCTACAAGATCTTCGAAGATGATTCGGCCGACCTGGGCCGGGGTTCCATCTGGTTTTACCCCACGGCCTGCGAAGAGGAGGGCTTCCTCTATGTGGGCTGTACCCTCCAGGAACCGGGGAACATACGCAGCGCTGTGGCCGCTAAAATACCCACCTCTTCTTTATAGAGGCTCTTCCCTCTAGGGCCCCGCAACCTGGCTGAGGAGGGGCTGGGAGGCCCTCCACCGTTTAAGGTTCTCGAACCATACCCCCATGATGGCCCCGTAGACGGCCCCGAACTCCTCGCCCCCCGCCCTATGGGGGGTGATGAGGGCGTTTTTAATACCCCAAAGGCGGTGTTCCGGCGGCAGGGGCTCCGGGTCCGTCACATACAAACCGGCCCCCCCCAGATGACCCCCTTCCAGGGCTTCGCAGAGGGCCTCGGTGTCCACCGCCGTCCCCCGGCCCACGTTGAGCAGGAGGCTCCCCTTTTTCATGAGGCCAATCCGCCGGCGGTCAAAGAGGCCCGCCGACTGGGCATTATTGGGAAGGCAGAGGGCGGTGATATCCATCCGGGGAAGGATCTCGTCCAGATCCTCCAAACCCAAAAGGGCCTTGAGGTAGCCGGGCTTTTCCCCCTGGGTCCGTTTAATCCCCCAGACCTGGGCTCCCAGGACGGCCATCTTCTGGCCATACTGGCCCCCTATGTCCCCCAGGCCCACCACCAGGACCGAAGCCCCGGCGATGATCCCCACGGGACCCGCGTTCTCCCAGACCCGCTGGGCCTGCTGGTCCCGGTAGTGGTGGAGCCTCTTCATGAGGGTAAAGCTCATCCCCACCAGGTATTCAGAGATGACCCCCCCAAAGGCCCCCGAGGCGGAACAGAGCTGGGCCCCCTGGGGCAGAAGCCCCGGGACTATATAGGGGTCATAACCGGCGGTCCCTAGCTGGAGCCAGGCCAGGTTCTTGCATAGGGCAAGCTCCTGGGGCCGGGGGTTCCCCCAGATGATATGGGCCCTCTGGAGCTCCTCCTCCTTGGGGGGGGAGTTTTCGCCATACATGATCTCGAAATCCGGAGCCAGGGCTTCAAGCTCCCTCCGGTACTCGGGGAGCATGGTTTTGAGGATGAGGAGGCTCGGTCTTTCCCCCCTAGCCATGGATGCCCCTATAGGTCTTGGCGATGCTCCACATGAGCCGGGCGGTGCTGCAGACCCAGATTTCCTTATAGGTGCAATTATTCTGCATGGGCATATAGGGCTCATCCTCGTCCTCGAAGGTCTGGAAACCCACGGGGACCGAACCCACGGGCATCCCCGCCAGGCCCCCGTAGAGGGGCGGGTAATCGTAGCCTTCACCGTACATGGTGCTGTAGGCAAAGGGGTTCATCCCCAGGGTGTATTCCAGCTGCCGGACCGCCAGATCGTAGAGGGAGCGGTCCTTGTAGTACTCCGCCAGGATGAAGACATTCTTGGCCTTGCTCAATAGGGTGGTATGGAAGCCCCTAAACTGGTAGCAGACCGGAAAGCGGCGGAGGAAGTGGGTCTCGCTCAGCTTAATCCCCTGGTGAAGCTGCCGGTTGTATTCCTCCAGGGTGGGGCTCCCTATGGCCCTGTTCCCCTCGTGGGAGAGGTTGGCAAACTCGGTGTTGTCTATCTCGTAGACCCCCGAGGGGAGGATATCGTAGGGGGCCATCACATGGGCGGTCTCGGTGATAAAGTCCCGGTAGGCGTCCACGCATTGCCGCCAGAGGGGGGCTTCTTCGTGCTGGGGAGCATCGGTAAGAAGGAGGATGAAACCTTCCATAAAGAAGTGCTCGTAGCTCCGGTGGTAAAAGCTGATGGGCCGGGTCTTCTTCCGGTCCTCGAAAAAATAGCCGTGGAGGGGGATGCTAAAATCCTGCCGCCGCTCCAGCTGCTGGCACTGGGAGAGCTGCCGGGCCCGGTGGGCGGCGGCCTTGAGGAAGCGCTCCTCCCCGGTAACCCGGTAGAGCATGGCGGCGGCGGCACAGCCCAGGGCTATCCGCTCGGACATGAGGCTGTTGTCGGTGGAAGACTCCAGGGTCTCTTCCCCAAAGTAAAAATCTTCTATGGCGCACTTGATGCACCAGTCGTAGAACATCTTGTCCCATTCATAAAACTTGGCCCCATAAGCACAGGTGTAGGAGGCGGTGTAATTATGAATCGCCGTTTTGAGGGCCTCCCCGGTCATGTCATCCTTGTCCCCCCGAAAGTTCTTGGTCCATAAGCTCTTGGTCAGGTGGGTGTGGCGGTAGCCGTCCCCAAAGCGGGTCCGCATGGCCCAGTTAAGACCCCAGCGGGCCTCTTCCAGGACCCGTTCCGAAAGTTCCGGCTCGCTCTCTTTGGTGGCATCCCCCAGGTCGAGCATGGCCACGATGATGTCGCAGGTCTTGTCTATGGCCTGGGAAAGATCCGCCGCATCGTGCCAGCCCCCATGGATGGGAAGGGTCCGGCCGTCGGGGTGCTGGCTATAGGTGTCCAGGTGACATTCGATGTGGAGCCCCGGCACCTCAAAGCCGCAGCGCTCGGCAAAGAAAAAGTTGAGGGTCTTCCAGGCGGCCCCCAGGTAGGCATCGTTCCCAATGGCAAAGAACCCCGAAGAGAGGGGCCCCGCTTGGATTGTATAAAAGCCCGGAGTCTTAAACTCCGAAAAGTCCAGCTTCTTAAAGCCCTGGTCCAGGGCTTCTGCCTTTCCGCTAAAGACCGTCTTCCCCCCCGCATCGGCGAGGCTAAAGCTGTCTTCCCTAAGGTTCTGCACCAGGGCCTCTTTTTTGGCCTCCGCCAGATAGCCGCTGTGACAGTAGGCGATGGAATCCCGGTTAAGATCCCAGCCCTTGGTTTTTTCCGGCTCCACCACTTCCAGCTTAAAATCGTCGATGTATATGGACATCTCTTCGCTGGCATTCATCAGGGAGCCGTGGATAAGGGTGTAGAAGTTAAAGCCCGTGGCCTTGTCCCTATAGATGTCGGGGAACTCCCAGATCACCTGGGTCCACTGACCGGGAACCACATCGGCGTGGTGGAAGCCATCGAAGCGCCCCGGGGCGGGCATGATTTTCTCCCCCTCGTTATGGAATGAGATGATGACAAAGTTCGATGCAAAGCCCGGGGAGTCCACGTAGGTCCAGAATGAAAGGCGGTTATACTCCCGCAGATCCTCCCCCTCCAGGGGATAAAAGAAGCCCGGCTGGGCATAGGCCCGGTTGGTGGGTTTTTTCACCCCCGTGGAGGTAGGGGTATCGAGCCTGATGCTCCCCTTGCCGCTATGGCTGTGGGCCAGGTCCAGGTGCAAGGTACCGGGGCCGTTATTGTGGAGGAAGGGGAACTGCTTTTGGATCTCCATGTCCCGGACCTTCTTTACCGGCTTGGCGGCCCACCGCGGAAAGGCCCCCCCCTTAGGATCCGCTTCCATGGGCCGCCGGATCATACGGCTCTTCTTCAACTGGTCTTCCAGGGGCTGGTACATGCTCACCTTCCTTTTTTTTGTTCATTGTTAAATGGAAAATCAGTTTCCATTTAACTTCCGCTAAAAAATGCACTTTTCAATGCTTTAGTATTGAAAAGTGCAAGTTAAAGGAAGCAAGCAACCGGCTTGCTTCGTTTAACCATTATATGGCTCAAATTTTTTATAGCCAAGGGCCGTTTATAAGCATATACTTATCGTAGACAATTTTCCTTGGAGGAATCACATGAAGGGGAACAATAATAGATTTTTCGGCCCCCTGGGGCTATTATTCCTGGCGGCTTTCTTTTTCCTTTCCTGCGGCTCCTCCGCCGGGCCCGACCCAGCCCATGTGGCCGCCCACTCGGCCGGAATCCTGGGCCGCACCGAGCCCATCCGGATCGAATTTACCCAGCCCCAGGACAGCAGCATAGAGCTTCCCGCCAATGCCTTCAGCCTCCGGCCGGCGGCCCCGGGGACCCTCTCCTGGCAGAACGATTACACCCTGGTCTTTACCCCCCAGGAGCCCCTGCGGCCCAACCAGCGCTATAGGGCCCGGGTCAACCTTCCCGAAGTCCCCTCCTTTAGTTTTGAGTTCATGAGCGCCCCTCCCTTGTTTGCAATCCACCTGGACCCCATCCGCATTGGCCCCGAGGATGAGATTACCCTCTCGGGGGTCCTGCTTTTGGACAGCGATGCGGATCTTACCCGGATCGCCTCGGTCCTTAGCTCCCGGGAGCTGGGGAGCCCCCGGTGGACCCACGAAAACGGGACCCACCGCTTTTACTTTGAAGGAATCCAGCGGGGCCAGGTAAGCCGCACCGCCGAACTTAACTGGAACGGCCGGGCCTTAGGGATCTCTGAGCGGGGCTTTACCACCGTCATGATCCCGGGGGCCGAACACTTTGAACTTCTGGGACTTAACCACGAGAATGGGATCATCGAAGTATCCTTCTCTTCCCCCATCCCCGCCCATACGGACCTGCGGGGTTTTATCACCCTTTCGGGGAGAAGCGATGTGCGCTACACCCTGGAGGGAAACATCATTCGCATCTACGGAGACAACGCCGGGGGCTTTAGTCCCGGGACCGAACTGGTCATCCAGGACCTGGAGGATGTCCACGGGAACCGCCTGGCTATTCCGGTTCAGTTTACCGTCTCGGATCGCTGGGAGCTGCCGGAGATCCGCTTTCCCGGGAGCGGGACCATCCTACCCTCCAGCCAGGGGACCAACCTGGTCCTGGAAACCCGGAATGTCTCGGGGGTCATCGTCGAGGCCTTTCATATCTACGGGGACAATATGTTCCAGTTCCTTCAGATTAATGCCATGTCGGGAGAACGGGAACTGGACCGGGTAGGGGAGCCCGTCTGGTCGGCGGCCATAGACTTCCCCTGGGATCCCATGGACCAGAACCGCTGGGTCCGCCGGGGCCTGGACCTAAGCGAACTCAGCCGGGCCCACCCGGGGGGCATGTTCAGAATCCGGGTGAGCTTTAGGCCCCGCCATGTCCACTATGAGTGCACCGTGGGCCATGGGGACTTTTCCAACCGGGAGTTCCCCGACGATACCCTGCCCCCCTACTTTACCGCCGGGGAGCAGAGCTTCTGGAACCAATGGTCCTCCAGCCCCAACTTTAACTGGAGCGAGTGGAACAGCCGCCGCAGTGACCCCTGCCACCCTGCTTTCTATCACCCCAACTACAACCGGAACGCCGTCATAGGGCGGAATGTCCATATCTCCAACCTGGGGCTATTGGCCCGAAGGACCCTGGAGGGGGACTGGGCTGTGGTCACCACCAACCTCATTAGTGCCCAGCCTTCGCCCAATACGGAATTCTTTGTCTACAATTTCCAGGGCCGCCTCCTCTATCAGGGCAGGACCTGGGCCGACGGCATGGCCCGGATCCCCGCCTCCTTGACCGCCGAAATGAGGAGCGGGTCCCGGCTCTTTATCATCGCCCAGAATAATCTGGGCCGGGCCTACCTGCGCATTAACGATTCTTTGGCCCTGACGGTAAGCCACTTCGATGTGTCCGGGGGCTCCCCCACCTCGGGGCTCCGGGGGCTCATCTACGGGGAGCGGGGGGTCTGGCGGCCCGGGGATGATATCTTCCTCACCTTCCTCCTCTCGGATCCCCAGGGGACCCTGCCGGCCAACCACCCGGTCAACTTCGAGCTCATCGACCCCAGAGGCCGGGAAGTGATCAGCCGCAGCTACAGTTCCTCGGTGGACGGCTTTTATCCCATCAGCGTCTCCACCGCCCCCGATGCACCCACCGGCGATTACCTGGCCCGGGTCCGGGTGGGGGGCAGCGTCTTTAGCCGCAGCCTCAAAGTCGAAACGGTGATGCCCAACCGCCTCAAGATGGACCTGGACTTTGGGGATGCGGGCTTTATTAGGAGCGGCACCCAGGAAGTAAGCCTCGAATCGGAATGGCTCTTTGGGGCCCCCGCCCCGGGCCTCCGGGCCGATATCTCGGTGAGCTTTAGGGACGTGGAAACCAGCTTTGCCGACTTCCCCGATTTTTCCTTTAGAGATTTTTCCCGGACCGTCTCTACGGAACGGCAGAATGTCTGGGAGGGAACCCTGGACCAAAGCGGCCGGGCGGTCTTTCCCATGCGATTAAACCCCGGGAACAATGTCCCCGGCCGGGTGAGCGTCCAGTTCCTGACCCGGGTCTTTGAACCCTCGGGGGTCTTTTCCTCCGAACAGATCAGCATCGATTATTCCCCCTACAGCCGCTACACCGGCATCAGGCTCCCCCGGGGGGATGCCGCCCGGGGCATGCTCCTGACCGACATAGACCACACCGCCGAGATCGTGGTGGTCGACGAAGAGGGGGCCCTGGTCCAGGGGAACCTGGAACTGAGCGCGGCCATCTATAAATTATCCTGGCGCTGGTGGTGGGAGATGGGCTCCGGCGAGGCCGCCGATATCGCCAGCACGCTTTCCCGGAACCCCATAAGCCGGTCCTCGGTGACCGCCGTCAACGGCCGGGCCTCCTGGAACTTTAGGATCAACTACCCCGACTGGGGCCGCTACATGATCATCGTCCAGGACCGCAACGGGGGCCATGCGGCAGCCCAGATAGTCTACATAGACTGGCCGGGCTGGGCAGGGAGACCCCAGGAGGGCGGGGCGGGTGCCATGCTCTCCCTCACCACCTCCCAGAACAGCTACAGCACCGGGGAAAGGATAGAAGTGAGCTTCCCCTCCAACAGGGAGGCCCAGGCCCTGGTAAGCATAGAGAAGGGGGGCGAGATCATCCGCAGCGAGTGGATCCAGTGCCAGGAGGGGCAGACCATCTTTGAATTTGCCGCCGAGCCCTCCATGGTCCCCAATGTCTATGTCCATGTGAGCCTCTTCCAGCCCCATCTTCAAACTCAAAATGATCTTCCCATCCGGCTCTATGGCATCGTACCGGTGATGATCCAGGACCCCATGACGGTCTTGAGCCCCCTCATCCGGGCCCCCGAGGTCTGGGAGGCCGAGTCGACGGTCTCCTTTACGGTGAGGGAGCAGAACGGAAGGCCCATGGCCTATACGGTGGCGGTGGTGGACGAGGGCCTTTTGGGCCTTACCCGCCACACCCTCCCCAACCCCCGGAGCACCTTCTTTGCCCGGGAAGCCTCATTTTTAAGAACCTGGGATCTCTTTTCCGAAGTTATCGGTGCCTATTCGGGGAGGCTCGAAACCCTCCTGGCCATAGGGGGGAGCGACGATATCCCCCTGGATAGCATGAAGGAGACCCAGCGCTTTAGACCCGTGGTGCGCTTCTTTGGCCCCTTCGAGATAGGGCCCAACCAGGAGAAGACCGAAACCTTTGACCTTCCCCCCTATGTGGGAGCTCTGCGGATCATGGTCCTCGCCGCATCCTCCAGTGATGAATCCCGGGCCATGGGCTCCCAGCGGGCTTATGGCACCGCCGAAACTTCCGTGAGGGTCACCTCGGACCTCATGGTCTTTGCCACCCTTCCCCGGGTCCTTTCTCCCAATGACGAAGTGGAGGTTCCGGTCTTTGTGAACTCCCATGTGGAGGGGAGGCGCAGCGTCCGGGTCCAGCTGGCCCTGGAAGGGGCGGAAGTTATAGGAAGCAGCGTCCAGGATATTAACTTTGAAGGGGCAGGGGAGCAGATGATCCGCTTTAGGGTCCGGGCCCCGGCAAACCCGGGGGCCATGGAAGTGAGGGCCCAGGCCAGTTCGGCGGGGCTTAAGACCGCCACTCATGTGACCGAGCTGGAAGTCCGGTCCACCGAAATCCCCGTGACCCTTTCTGAGTATGTCTTCCTCAACCCCGGAGAGACCTGGGAGGGGATCATCAACTTCCCCGGCCGGGAAGGGACCAACAGCCTCAGCGCCGAGTTCTCCCGGCTGCCTCCGATTAACCTCGAGTCCCGGCTGGACTTCCTTATCCGCTATCCCCATGGCTGTCTGGAGCAGGTCACCTCGGGACTCTTCCCCCAGCTTTACCTGGACATGGTCATGGACCTAAGCCCCGAACGGAGGGCCCAGATCCGCACCAATGTCACCGATGGGATAGAGAAGCTCTACGGCTACCAGGTCTCTTCCGGGGGCTTTGCCTACTGGTCCGGGGAATCGATCCCCCATGACTGGGGAAGTTCCTATGTGGGCCACTTCCTCCTGGAGGCCCGGCGCCTGGGCTATCCGGTCCGGGACTCGGTAATCCAGGATTGGATCCATTATCAGAGGGATAGGGCCGCGGTCTGGCAGGCCAGGAACACCTCCTTTAGTTATACCGAACAGGCCTATAGGCTCTTTACGATAGCCCTCGCCGGGGACCCGGACCTGGGGGCCATGAACCGCTTAAGGTCCCACATGGTCCAGCCCGGGCAGGTACCCCTCCAGGCCCAGTGGCGTCTAGCCACCGCCTACTGGTATGCGGGCCAGCGGGACATAGCCCGAACCATGGCTAGGGCCCTGGACCTGCCCCAGGGGAACTATAGGGAACTTTCTGCCACCTTTGGTTCCACCCTCAGGGACCGGGCCATGATCCTGGAAACCCTGGTCCTCATGGGGGCCGACCGCTCGGGCCAGGGATTCACCCCCGAGGAAATCAACCGCACCCGGAGCCTCTTTGAGTCCATCGCATCGGCCCTCTCGGAGAACAACTGGCTTTCTACCCAGGAGACCGCCTATGCCCTGATTGCCATCGCCCCCTTCGTGCAAAACAATGCGGGCAGCGGCACCTTGAATGTGGATTATAGTGTAGGCGGCCGAAGCGGCACCAAGAGCTTTAACAGCCCCTCTTCGGAAGAAGCCTTTGGGGATGCGGCGGGCCTTTCGAGCCCCTACCGCTTTACCAACCGTTCATCTATTCCCGTCTATGTGAAGCTTGTCTCCCGGGGCCTCCCCGAAGAGGGAAGCGAGCCAGCCCTTTCGGAGGGCCTGGCCCTGAAGGTGGAGTACCGGACCATGGCCGGCCAGGCCTTAGACCCTGCCGCCCTCGTGCCCGGCCAGGACATGGAAGTGAGGATCACCGTGGGGAACACCCACGGAAATCTGGTAGAAGAGATAGCCCTAGTGGTCCCCGTCCCTGCCTCCTGGGAAATCATCAACACCCGGCTGGCCGATGAGGGAACCCGTCCCACCGCCAACTACCGCTACCAGGACATCCGGGACGACCGGGTGATGACCTACTTCAACCTCAACCGGGGCGCCGAAGTTACCATCAGCTTCATGGTCAACATGACCTACGAAGGCCGCTTCTACCGCCCCGCCATACATGCCTATGCGATGTATGATGAGTCGATTAGGGCGCTGATACCGGGGTATAGAGGAGAGTGATATTGATAATGATGATATTGGTTAACTGAGTGTATCCAGTGCAGGATGGTAAGATAATTGCACCAACAGGGCTATTATTAAGACCTACCGCTCAGTTCACCGCTGGACAAAAACATGCACAATCGATCAAACACCCACCAAGTCCCCTCTCGCTGGTCAGCAAACAATCCCCAGCGGCTCAAGCGGCTTGACCACGCAATTTATGAAACTATCGAAGCTTAGGGATTAGTATGGTTTTACTTAAAACAAAGTTGCGTGGTCAACCGAAATCGCCGCCGGGAATTTTTGCAGCACCAGCGTTGAAAGATACGGGTGGTTCGATAGAAGATGATCATCGAGAACCACCTAAATAATTTAGCCTATGTCGTACCATCATTGTCCATATAAAAGTGAGTGGGGGAAAGCAGCTGTAGAATGATTACGTGACAGGTGTAATATCGCACCGCTCGGTAAATGATCACCGTTGGCAGGGCCCTATTTCACCCAGCCCAGGATCTCCTCCCGTCTTCTTCCCCCCCCACCCATGATATGGATGATTACTAAGGTACAGAGGCTCATCTATGCAAAGGGTTTCTTATGAAAATGCTCTTCTTGAGCTAGCCACGCATTGCTGTCCCAGCTGGAGCAGGAACTTCGTCCATGACGAGCCTCTGGCGGGCAGGAAAAGCGAGCTTAGGAGTTAAATATTTTAGGGTCAGACCGCCAGCGGAGCTCGGCAGGGATGAAGGTTCCTGTCCAGCCTGAGCTGGAATTGCTGGGTAGGTCTTAGATTAGATTAGTCTTCGTAGTAAAGCCATCAGAGTTTGTTTGCTAACCAGCTATATAGATAGATATGTTCTACATTATCTTGAATCGTACATGATCACTTCACATTTTAGTCTTCACATAGAGACAAACATACGTTTTCATACTATACTTAACCCATGGAAACCATCAATATTGATATCCTTAGTAACACCCTCTCCTTCGTATCATCCTCCGAACCGGATCTCCTCCATTGGGGCATCCTTCGGACCGTGGGTGATGTGGACCAGTCTATTCTGGCTTTGGGGCTGGCCCTCTATAGGGTGAAGACCGAGAAGCTGTATAAGGCCCTGGGGTATAAGAACCTGAGCGCTTATATGGAGGCCCTGGCTCTGGCCCTGGGGAGGGACCGGAGCTGTGTCTACAAGTGGCTTAAGATAGGGAAGATCTATGTGATCTATCAAAAGGAGCTAAGCCAGATAGGTTTTTCCCATAGAAATGGCCCCACCAAGCTCCCCTACCTGGAGCGGGCCCTGGAAAGGGGACCACAAAGACAGGTATATGCCTATTTAATGGAGATGAACCAGAGGGATTTTGCCCATTTTGCCAAAACCGGGAGGGCCAAAGGCCCGGCGGTCCAGGACCATAGGCTGGATGAACTCCTCCATGGGCCCAATAGCCCCTTCAAGGAAGAAAAAGGTAAAGGAGAATCGACTATATTTTATCAAGAGGCCTGGGCAGTCAGGATGAATAGCACCCTGAGCGCCCGGGTCAAAAGATGGCTCCGGATGTCCATACAACTGGCCTTCAATGCCCTGGACAGGAAGGGCTCTGTCACCGCGGTCCACCTGGATTCCGAACGGGAACTAAAACTCTTCAATGTTATAGCCCATGAGGCCCGGGCAAAGATGCGGGAAGAGATAGCCCAGGAGAAGAAGCTAAGGGCAAGGAGGAAGGCCCTTGAAATGAGTCCCTATTTGAGGCTATAGTTTTATTGTCCATTTGTGTAATGGATAAAAAACTTTAATAAAGAGGTATGTATGAATTTCTTCATTACCCCCCCCCCCACCCCCCCTCCGCTAAACCCCTCCCCCCCCCCCTTACTTCCTTTTTCCCGATCCA